>Ga0078972_1001106_pt1 | contig 105349 bp, 79 predicted proteins | sample YelNatPaOPGAMG01_FD_67568 | JGI IMG/M metagenome (GOLD analysis project Ga0078972, IMG submission 67568) | Hot spring thermophilic microbial communities from Obsidian Pool, Yellowstone National Park, USA - OP-RAMG-01 (SPADES assembly) (version 2) | ecosystem: Environmental > Aquatic > Thermal... | reverse complement strand
AATTATATAATCCTTGTAATAATCGGTCTAATCCATGCCACCTACTTGTGTTAGATGCCACAAAAAGGATATTTAACTCTTTGCCACTGAAAGGAATATAACTTTTCAAAGGATAACTATCTACATTTATGCCATTTGTTAAAACAAAATATGGAATATTTTTTCTTGCCCTTTTAATTTCATATTCAGCTATCTCTTTTGTAACTCCAATAATACCCTCTACATTCTTAAAAAAGATTTTAGACTTTAAAATTTCTAAAGGAATAAACATTCTATCAATAATATTACTTTTCATTTCTTCAATTTCTTTAGTTTGATGTTCACTTACAAAAATTAATTTATCATTATATTTTTTTGGATTAAAAGGCAAAATTAATCTTGTAGTAGAATATCTCATTAATAATAAATCAGGTTTATAAGTTTTTACAAGACTCTGGGCTTCTCTTAAAAAATATTTATTTATCAGAATGAAATTTATAAATTTGTTTTTAATATTTGTTCTCACATTAATAAACTGTAAGTAATCAGTATCTTCAATTTTATTTTTTCCATTAAAAAAAACTATATTAAATCCTTTAAATTCAATTCCATACTCCTTACATATTTTCCCGAACATGTTACAAAAATTCAATTCCTTTTTATAAACACCAGGAGATTTATAAGGATCATTAAAAGACATATATATAATTTTCTTTATTTCTTCATTTAATTCATTTGTTTTCAACATAATATTTAACTACCATTCTTAACCCTTCTCTCACATCTACATTAGGTTCATACCCCAATAATTTTCTTGCCTTAGTGATATCTGCCAAACTATGCCTTATATCACCTTTTCTAAATGGTCCATAAATTGGCTCTATTCTCAAAATCCTTTCAGCTTTATCTTTATATCCATTACTACTTAAGTACTCGACAATTACTTCCTTTATCATTTTAAAAAGTTCATTTAATGTAGTTTGTTTCCCATATGCTATATTATACACCTGATTTACAGCTTCCGGATTCTTAACCTCTATTGCGAGTAAATTAGCCTGAACCACATTATCAACATGACAGAAATCTCTAGTAGTTTCACCGTCCCCATAAATCACAGGTGATTCTTCATTCAATAAAGCCTTAAAAAACTTAGGGATGGCTGCTGCATAGGGCCCATTGGGGTCTTGCCTTTTCCCAAAGACATTAAAATAGCGAAGTCCTATAATTTCCATTCCATAAATATTCGAAAAGACATAAGCATAGAGCTCGTTTGTATATTTAGAAACAGCGTAAGGAGAAAGAGGCTTCCCTATACGTTCTTCAACCTTCGGTAAATCTTGTATATCTCCATAAACAGAGGATGAAGAAGCATATATAAATCTCTTAACTCCATTTTTATAAGCAGACCATAGCATATTTATAAAACCTGTAGCGTTACACTGATGAGTAGTCAATGGGTCCTCTATTGAACGTGGAACAGAGCCAACTGCTGCCTGATGAAGTACAACATCTACCCCTTTACTAGCCTCAAGACAAACCTCTATATTTCTAATGTCCCCTTCGATCAATTTAAAATTAGAATTTTCAAGAAATTCTTTTATGTTTTCTCTTCTTCCTGTTATAAAATTATCCAGGCATATAACTTTATATCCTCTTTCAAGTAAAGCCTCACATAAATTAGATACTATAAATCCAGCGCCACCTGTAACAAGAACTTTCATTTACTGCCTCCTTAATAAGATTAGCATCTTAATAATTAGATAAGATGTAATGAGTTACATCCTCTCTTTTTATTGCTTTTCCACCATGCTTTGCTACATTTACGTCCGGATAGACTTTTGCGTAGCCAAGAGCTAATCCACATAGGATCTTATAATGTTTTGGAAGTTTTAAAATATTTCTTAGGTAGAATTCAAAATTATTTTCTAAAAAAGAATGCAGGTTTAACTTTAATAATATTCTATTTTTTAGAATGATTTTTAATAATAAAATATAATAAATTAAATATATGTTATATTACAGCAATTTCAATCAATGGTAATTTCATATATTATGCATCTAACAAGGTAAAATAGTTCACTGCTTAATGATAGTTGTATTTCTAAAAAACATATTAACTTTAAGTTCTTTTAACCAATCTATAAGTCGTTTTCTCATTGGATGAAAATAAAGTGGAACAAATAGGATTACTATTGATAAGATTGTAATATAGAGGTTAGTGCTAAAGCATCTAAATAATTGAAGATTTAATTGCATAGGTAGTATTAAAATAAGAATAATTAAGCAAAAAATCATTAAAAAATAGCTATCCTTTGGCAACAAAAATTTATATAATATATTATAAATATTGTGATAAGAAAGAATAATAATAGCACTGCCGATTGATAGTGATAGTATCCATCCAACAATGACACCATAACCATCAAATAAGAGTCCTGATATTATTCCAAACAAAAAATTTAGTAATGCAATAGATAAATGACCGACTGCTACCCATCGGAGCGCGCCAATACCAAGGTAGGAAATAATTGAAGGTGCACAAAGTGTATTTATAAAATAGCCTGCTGATAAAAGGATAGTAAAAATTATAAACTGTTTTTCATAATGTCCTATCCAGATTTGAGATATGAATGGGGCGCTGATTATAAGAAGTGTATGGATAGGCAAAGCAAGGTAAAATAAAAGGTTGTAGTTTGTAAGGTAAATAGAGCGGATTTTTTCCGGGTTTTTTTCTTGTAGGTCAGCAATTGCAGGTACAAGAACCCGGTTTGCTGAAAGAACAAGTTCACGCACTTGTATTATCATTCGAAGTGACATTTCATAGTAACCTACCATTGATAGGCTTCCGAACTTGCTGAGAAGTGCCTTTGTTAAAGGTGTAAAAAAGAGATTAGTTATAGATATCGCTTGAAAATTAATCCCATAATTTATGGTTTCTTTGAAGATTGTTTTGTTCCATTGAATTGGGATTATAGGAAGGATGGGTAAGATTTTTCTGAGTAAGAACCAACTTGCTATAAAAAGCGCTCCTTGATTGATAATCTGTGAGTATGCAAGCCCAAATAAGCCGTATCTGGGTGCGGTCAGAAAGCATAATATTGCGTAAAAGACCGAACCGGTCATAAGAAGGATGTTTCTGATGTAGATTTTCTGAAAGCCGTCAATGCCTGATTGGAAAACGCCAGTAATTACTGATAACCAAATACTTACCATAGCATAAGGCAGGATGGCAAGGGCGAGCTGGATTGAGTTTTGTGGGACTATGTAGCGAAGGATGATTTTAAGGAGCGGGTAACCGGCAATGAGCAAAACCCCAATGATGACGGCAAGCGAAATTGTAGTCGTCTGAATAACCCCTGAGACTTTGTCAAGTTCGTTGCGGGCAACGTATTTTGCCACAAATTTGACCACGCTCCCCGAAAGCCCTAAATTTGCCGCCTGAATGACCGATGTTGTTGAAAGGACAAGCGACCAGATACCAAATTGCTCAACGCCGATTGTTTTTAGCAGGAATTTGTATAAGAAGAATAGAACCCCGCCTACCAGAATAATCTGGAGGACAGACATAAAGGCGTTGATGAAAATTCTACGTTTTTGCATTACAGATTGCCGTTAAAATTAATTCATATCAGTTTGTTCAGATTGCGGAAGTTAGCAAGCGAATAATCTTTTCTTTTGCATTGCCGTTGCCGAAGAAGGTGTCGTCGTTAGCGCCGGGTTTTGCGTTTTGAACGGCATTAATAATAAGCGCCGGGTCTGAGCCTACGAGGGTGTTCCATCCGCTTTTGACCGTTTCGATCCATTCGGTTTCGTCCCGCAAAGTTACGCAGGGGGTTTTGAAAAAGTAAGCTTCTTTTTGGACGCCGCCGGAATCGGTAAGGATTACGCGCGCGTTTTGCTCTAAAACAAGCATATCAAGATAGCCAACAGGGTTTATTAATCTGATGTTCGGGCAGGCGTTAAAATCGTCCGATAAGCCTGACTCTGTCATTTTTTTGCGCGCGCGCGGGTGAACCGGGAAGATTATGGTTTCGTTTATTTGTGCAAAGGCGTGCAGTATATTCCTGAAGTTGTGCGGGTTATCGGTGTTTGCCGGGCGATGGATTGTGGCAAGCAGAAACTTTTTGGGTTGTAACGAAAGGTCATTCAGGATTGTGGAGTGACGGCTGGCAATCTCGGCAAATTGCAGGACGGCATCGTACATAATATCGCCCACAAGATGGACGCCGGTGGTAATGCCTTCGCGGTGAAGGTTTTCGACGGCTGTTTGGGTCGGGCAAAGGAGGAGGTCTGAGCAGTGGTCAGTGAGCACGCGGTTGTGTTCTTCGGGCATTTCGCGGTTAAAAGAGCGTAAGCCGGCTTCGACGTGAGCGATTGGGATGCGGAGTTTTGTGGCAGCAAGCGCGCCTGCAAGGGTTGAATTTGTGTCGCCAAATACGATAACCCAGTCTGGTTTTTCGGATAAAAGGACTTTTTCAATTTCGATCAGCATTTTGCCGGTCTGGTAACCGTGCGAGCCGGAGCCGATGCCGAGGTTGTAATCGGGTTCTGGTATTTGCAAATCGCGAAAGAATACGGCGGACATTTCGTCGTCGTAATGTTGTCCGGTATGAAGGAGGATTTCTTTATGCCCGGCTGAGCGCAGGGCTTTAGAGAGCGGGGCGGCTTTGATGAACTGCGGGCGCGCGCCGACTATGGAGACAAACTTCATTTTAATATTGATGATTCGGGTATGAGAAATCCACGAGAAAGGTTCAAGATATTATTTTTGCTGCTTAAACTCGTCATACGATTTTGCGCCTTTGGATAGTTCGGGCGGAAGAGGTTTGTCCTCGGGATAATCGAGGCACCTTAGGACGCCTGGGCTGACTTCTTTGTATCTGAAACCGGATTCAGGGCAAACCATAATGCCATCGGGACCGGGCTTGAGTTTATGTCCATGTCTGCTCATCCAGCCGACCTGTTTCGCCGGGTTCCCGACTACAAGGGCATAATCAGGAACATCTTTTGTGACGACCGCACCTGCCCCAACAAATGCATATTGTCCAATGGTGATACCGCAAACGATTGTGGCGTTTGCGCCGATTGTGGCGCCTCGCTTAATAACAGTACGCTCGTATAAACTATGTCTGTTTACCTGAGACCTTGGGTTGGTAACATTGGTTAACACGCAGGATGGACCGAGGAAAACGTCATCTTCAATTTCCACGCCTGTGTAAACCGAAACATTGTTCTGGATTTTGACGTTATTGCCGATTTTGACGCCTCTATCTACATTTACGTTCTGACCAAGCACACATTTTTCTCCGATAACGGCGCCGGGCATTATGTGAGAGAAATGCCAAATTTTGGTACCTTTCCCGATGATGGCACCATCGTCCACAATAGCGGAGGGGTGAACGAAATATTCTTTTTGAACGGGGGCGGATTCATTCGGTTTAGCAGGTTCGCCCATTGCGTATTCAAGACTGTTTTGCGCCAATTGAAGGATTTTTAGCACTTTTAGCGCTTCCTCACCGTCCGTGACAGGGTTACTACGGTTTTCGCAGCATTGAATGAAGTGAGTACACTCTTTCAGAAGGGGCTCTTCTTCGGGAACCTGAATCGGTTCGCCGTCGCCTTTTATCGGGACTGGGGTCAATCCATTATCCCATTTTAAATATCCACGATAGATGACTAATTTTCTTTGCCATGGTTGGGTATCATCAAAGACAGCCATTCCTTCTGAGCCGACAACGGTAAGTTTTTGTTCTTTAAACGGGTTGAGCCAGCTCACGTAAATGTGACTACATAGACTATTCGGGAATTTGAGGATTGTCAGAGTCGTATCGGCAACGCCACGGGTTAAGTATGATTCGCCGAAGCAATTCACTTTTTCAGGCATTTGACCGCCAGCAAGCGCGAGGATTACAGAGATATCGTGAGGCGCAAAACTCCAAAGGGCGTTTTCTTCTTTGCGGATTTTGCCGAGATTAAGGCGGTTTGATGTGATGTAGTATAATCTGCCAAGTTCGCCGTTTTTTATTAATTGTTTTAACTTTTCGATGCAGGGGTGGTATTGAAGGAGATGCCCTACCATTAGAATACGTTGCCTTTTCTGAGCCAATGCCACAAGTTCTTCACCCTGAGAGATATTGAGGCTGAGCGGTTTCTCCACGAATACGTCTTTGCCGTGGTCAAGGGCAAGTTTTGCCAATTCATAGTGCAAGGCGGCTGGGGCTGCAATTGCGACACGGGTTATCTCGGGATTTTTGATGACGTCATCCAAAGAAGTAGTCTTTTTAACATCGTCATAACCAGTGTTATATTTTTGGAGTATTTGCGGGTTGGAATCGCAGATAGTGTGGAGTACACCGAGTTTATTGAAGTTGCGGGCGAGGTTTTGCCCCCAATAACCTGCACCGATGAGCGCTAAGTTTTTATTCATAATTTTCATTATTGCTGGTTAATATATTGTTTTATAGCGGACACGATTCTGTCCTGATCAGATTCAGTTAAAAACGGATGCATAGGGAGGCTTAAGACTTCTCTTGAGGCTTTTTCGGCTTCGGGGAAGTCGCCCCAATGATAACCCAGATTTGCAAAGACTGGTTGTTCATGAAGGCATTTAGGATAATAAACTGCTGTTGGAATGCCCTGTAATTTGAGAAATTCGGCAGCTTTATCGCGGTTTTGGATACGGATTGTATATTGCGCATAAACGTGGGTATTGCCATTCACAACTTCCGGGACACCGCATACTCCACGTAAAAGTTCTGTGTATCTCGCGCCAATCCGTGCGCGCTGAGCGACTTCCCATTCAAAATGTGGAAGCTTTGCCAATAAGACTGCAGCCTGCACGGTATCAAATCTTCCGTTCATTCCAAGTAATGTGTGATTATGACGCTTTAGACCGCCGTGAGTGCGGATGGCGCGCATTTTTTCAGCAAGCTGGTCGTCATTGGTAAAAACTGCACCACCATCGCCATAACATCCGAGTGGTTTTGCGGGGAAAAAGCTTGTGCAGCCAATCAGAGTAACCCCGCAGCTGCGACGACCATTTTGGGTTGCGCCAAAACTTTGAGCTGCATCTTCTATTACGGCGAGATTATATTTCGAGGCAATAGCATTGATCCGGTTGTAATCAGGCATTTGACCAAAGAGACTAACGGGAATAATCGCTTTTGTACGCGGAGTGATCGCTGATTCGATAAGATCAACATTTATGTTATACGTCTTAGGCTCAATATCAACAAAAACAGGTTTTGCGCCAACTAATCCAATAACCTCTGCGGTACTAATCCAGGTGAACGGAACTGTTATTACTTCATCGCCCGGTCCGATATTTAAAGCGCGCAAGGCAATTTCAAGTGCATCCGTCCCGCTTGCTACAGTAATTGCATGCTTGACGCCGACATAAGAGGCAAGCGCAGATTCAAGTTCGGTTATTTCAGGACCCATTATAAAATGAGCATGCTCAAGGACCTTTTGAATCCTGTTGTCTATTTCAGACTTGTATTGTTGGTATTGAGTTTTTAGGTCAATGAATTCCATAATTTTATATTAGTTAATTTTTTTATTTTCACCCATTCACTTTAAAATTCCTCCCCACCTCTCCCCTCTACTCCGTAGTGGTAATCGGGAGTTGTTTGGTAATTTTTTCGTTGGTCATTGTGGAGAACCTGGGGCGTTTTGCAGGGAGGTTAAAGTCTATATGGTAAGCAGGGGCGATGAATTTTTTATCCCTTTCAATTTAAAGAATTCTCCCGCCCATTCACAGCGCGAGGCAAAACCATGATGACTAATAACCTGCGTAATCGGGTACAATCGCGAACCGCTTCCGCCTGCAAGTATAACAGCCTTCATAAGTTTGTTAATAGCTCCACATTATCTGGATCCCGACTCTGTTATTGGAATATGTGGAGCCGGTGCCGTATTCAACCAATGAATTCTGGTAAAAAAAGGTGCCATCAAGGTGTTTGGCAATTTTCATATTAAACTGGAGATTAGCGTAGTAGTAATCGTCGGAGCGATTGATTGCTTCTCCTGCGAAAGTGCCCAGGTAAGAGATATGATTGTATCCGCCGCCGAGGGAAACTGAGTAGCGGGTTGCAATTTTCTGATAAATGTTTGCGCCTATCGCGGTTGATATGTAGTTATAACCAGAGTAAACGGAGGCATACTCTGAGCGGCTTGCGCTGATGGAGACAACGGTTTTTTCGCGTGGCGCATAGGAGGCTGACAACGAGAAAACTGGCTCGGTCGTGGAAGGGCGGTCAGTGTCAAATTGGCGGATTTGAACTCCACAGGAGGCGTCCGTCCATAACCGTTCAAGAATGTTATACCGGGCCCGGAGCCGGAATTGTTCGTAAGTTTGGTTTGGTTGGTCTTGGATATCGTAGAAACCGGCTGTAATACCTGCGGAGAGGTTGAGCTTTTCTGTGTATTGCCAGTTAAACCAATTTTCCAGCCGGTAATCGGTATATGATGTAAAACCAAATTGACGTTCGTAATCAATTGAGGTTCGGGAGAAAGTGGATTCAATCGAAGTCTTCGGGGCGAGTCTGTAGCCATAGGTTAGCGAGGTGTCGTATGTGGTTTGCAATGCTCTGTGTGCTGCTTCGAGTACCGTCGTGTTCAATTTGGAATAACCTTGCTGGAATTCAATCAGACTTTTTGTAAAAGGATAAAAGAAATAACCGCTGACGCGATGGTCGGTATAATTTTGGTCAGTGTGAGAAGTGTATTGGTTGATGCCGGCGGAATAATCAACGTACGCGAGTTTGCCGGGCCAGAGTTCGGGGTCGGAAATAATGGAGGTTCTTTGTGGACCGACGGTGATGCCTGAAGCCCGGGCACTGATTGCGTAGTCCTTGTCGCCGGCGATGGTAAAAATACCCGGCATAAATGTCCAGATTAGGTCAGATTTTTCGTTATGGGTAGAGACGTAAATGTTGTCGTCGTAGGTTGATTGAAAGCCAAGTCGCGGATAAAAGTTAACCGGACCAAGTCGCAATTCGGGCAGTTCGAGTGGTTTTTTGTATTCTTTTATTTCGGTAACGTATGGTGTTTGGGCTATGGACGCAAGGACAGCCATCAGAAGAATTATCGAAACCTTTAAAATTAAATGCATAATGGGATTTTATTCCTCATCCCGGATTTATTATAGGAAAAAATGAACTTTTATAATGACACACAAAATTTATATTTTTGATGGTTTTAGACAGTATAAACTTTCTAAACTTTAGAGGTTCGCTTTTAATGTGCTTAAGAAGTTTAATAGGATAATTTATTTGATTTTTAAAAATGGAAATAAACTTAAATAAACTTGCGAAATTTGTCCTTTATGACTTTCTCTTTTGTCTTGAAGGTTCAAAAACAAAACCAATTTTTACTCCTTTATTGAGAATTATATTTTTATTGAAATAATGCTACCGCACTTGGCTGTTTTTTGAAAGACCAGCCACAAATTTTTAACCACACTTCCTCTTTTATTTTCCCCCTCACTTTTTTGATTTACCGGGGGTATAATACTGGTGGGATCCCCCACCCCTTTAAAAGATACACAGAAACATCAAATTTAGCTATATCCTATCGCAAATTCTTAATTATTGCAACAGATCGTTTGAGTTAAAATTTATCTGACATTAGCAATAAATCCAAAAATAACAATTCATCCCGACCATGTTATGGTGTTGAATAATTTCTTGCTGATCCTGGTTGAACAATGACTGTATCACTCGGCTTAATGTTATAAAGTGGCGGTGTATATGGAACCGGTTCGATACGTGGAGCTCCCATAGAATAACGAACAGCAGAGTTTTCAGTAGATGAGGTTGATGTAATGTTCTTTTCTGCTGATTTAATTGTCTGTTTAGCTTTAGCATCCAAGTTTGCTATCCTAACATCGGGTTGATTGAGTAGATTATTATTGTTCTCGAGGTTTCTGACAATTTCCTGTTTTTGCGCAGATTTCTGTTCTTCACGTACCTGCTGTTCTATTGCGTTTTGAGCATAATTAAGGGTATTCACAATATTATTATCAGTATGGACAACAGCTTTTTCAAACACCTCTCTGTATTGAGGGAGACTTTCTTTAATTCCGGCAAGGATGGCTTCTGCCTTTGTTGGGGCTTCAATTGCAGCGAGACGTCCAATTAATGAAAACATATCCGGTCGGGATTGAACAGCGACTTTAACTAATTCTTTGACCTGTTCAGGAGCAGCCGCAATCGCCGCCTTGGTTAAAGGAAGGATTTCTTCTGGTTTTGCCTTTATTGCCTCCGCAAGTGCGACTGGAGCAACATCCGGGGCAGATTTACAAACCGAACTAGCAACATAAGGTAAAACGCCAGGACGAGCAAGATTTGCTGCCATACGAATTGCCTCGGCAGTAACCTCAGCCCGTTTCTCCTGCGGAGCCTGAGAAATCAAATGTGCGGTTGCTGCTGGAAGTTCAAGTGCAGGGACATCCTTCAACGAAGCCACTGAAAATGTTGATTTTGCTTTCGATTCACTCTGTGAAAGTGCGAAAGCCAAAGCGACTAAAACTGTTACAGAGCTTATTACTACAGCCCCCACCTTGATCAAATTTTTTGTTTTCATACTCATTCCTGGCGTTTTATTTGTTTCAATCTTACGCAAAAATTTCTAATTGTCAACAGTTTTTACATTATTTTTTTGAAAAAAATCTAAATAATTTGCTTACGTAAAAAAATGTATAAAAAAAACTCACCGTATAATATTATTCTAACCAAAATTTTGAAATTGTCAAAATAAATAAATTAACTTTTAGACTTTAAGGCTCTCCTGAATCCTTTTGCTTGGTTTTAGCCTAACAAAAACTTGCAATCCAGAAATAGTGCGATTCGACCAATTGGTGAAACCGATTGATGTCTAAATGGTTATAATAAGAAAATAAACTAACTTTTAATCAGAGAGGATAAAACTGAACGGATATGACTGGAGTCAAACTTTATCCATTGAAAACATAAAAATGTTAAATTTTTAAAATTTGCTGGATATACAGATGTAAAATCCGAAAATTAACCCATGTTATTTTAATTGGTTTTTTATAACAAATTTTATCTTTCCAAAATTGGATTAATAATTGAATGTCTCATTATTCGATACTGTTTTCCTTGGTTTTTAAAGTAAACACCGTTTTCACCTTTTCTTATACATTTTGAAATTCGGATTTTAACCTTTTGTAATATTGATGTTTTTAATCCTTCCCATAAGATTAAATTAAGTCATATAAAATCATAAACGATGCAGAAAAATTTGAAAAAAAAGTTGACTGGTTTTGATACGCAATGTTTAATGATTTTTAAATAACTATGAAAAGCGATAATTTAACCAGTCGTCGTAATTTTTTGCGAACTTCAATCGGGGTTGCTGCTGCTATTGCAAGTGCCAGTAAGTTTGCTCCGAGTTTATTGTCGGCTCCTTCACCTTCAAAGGTTATAGGTGTCGGATGTATTGGACTTGGCACGCGCGGAGGAGATTTAATAAACATAGTCGCTAACATTCCTGATGTTAAGGTTGTCGCTGTTTGCGATGTTTATGCCCCGCATCGTCAAAAAGGGATTGAACGAAGTAAAAATCCGGATGTGAAGGCGTATGTAGATTATCGCGAATTGCTTGCGGACAAAAATGTTGATGCTGTCGTAATTGCAACACCTGACCACTGGCATTGTCAGATGGTTCTGGATGCGGTCAAGGCTGGCAAAGATATTTACTGCGAAAAGGGATTTTCGCGCACACTGGAAGAGGCAAAATTGATGCGCGATGCGTTAAAGAAAAGCAAGGTTGTTTTTCAGCTTGGTCATCAGGCGCGTCAAGCCACGTGCGCATTGCAGGCAAAAGAATTGATTGCGCAGGGGATTCTCGGCCCGATTACTCTCGTAAGAACAGGCAGATTTAAGGCATCAGATCCTAAAAATCCAAACTGGCGCTGGTATGGTTATTATGAACAATGGGAGAGACCTGACCCAGAGAAAGTGAGAAAAGAAGTTGAATGGGATATGTGGCTTGGACCGGCTCCAAAAATTCCGTGGAACGAAAGGCATTTCTGGCACTGGCGTTGTTATTATGCCTATGGAACTGGTTACTGCGGCGATTTGCTCTCACACGAAATGGATTTTGTCCAGTACCTACTTGGACACGGTATCCCTGACACTTGCATGACTTCTGGAATGATTGCACTCTTGGATGACGACCGCGAAGTTCCTGATACATGGATTGCAACCTATCAGTTTGAAAAGCTAAAGCGGACAGTAACATTCATCGGCAGTATGAACGCCACTGCATCGCAACCAGTTGAACTTTGCGGAAGGGATGTTTACAGACCCGACACCGGGAGAACCGCCTACAGGCGACCAAAGTTGGACGTGTTTTTTAAGCGCTAAAAACTTCAAAGGACCAATAGCATTTTATATCCCTGAAACATGGAGCAAGATAGGCAAGTTATTTAATTATCCGTTTATATATGGACGTGGTTTGGACTCTCGTCCAGGGACAATGAGAGGTGGCGCAATGGAAATAAACACCGTCCCCTGCTTTGAAGCGCAGGATTCAAACGGCACTGTGTACTCAAAGATTCCTCAACTCTTTTTCCCAGTAGATAAAGATGGGAATGCCATACTTGTTCAAGATGTAATATACTATTCAAAAGCCGCTCTTTGGGACGAGTTCAAAGCGTGGCGAGACGGCGGACCGGTCTGTTCAGGCAGGTTTAATGAAAAAGGCGCGTTCAAATCCACACTTTCGACACGCATGCCGGGATTTGATCAGGCAGGAAAAAAGATTACCGGCATGGAAAAAGTTTTCACAACTAAGGTATTCGGTGATTATTCATGGGGTGTTGGTTGGCTGAAGAATGATATAAGTCCGGATGGAAAATTCCCACAGTATTTCAAACAAGTAGGCGACGTCCGGATACCAGTAGCTGAAAAAGATGTACCTCCTGAAACAGGACTACTGAAACAGGAATTTAAAATTGCACCACGTGGTGTTCCATATACTTCCCCAAACAGTGGAGCGTGGGTAAAACCGGGTCCTAAACTTGGTCCGTTTAAGGCAAAGTTAGTCGATGGCTCAGTAGTTACATACTACTGGTACCGGTTCATTGACCAGCCATCTTTCCAGCAATATGCGAATGTCTGGAGTGAAGAAAAAAAAGCAAAATTACAGGCCCTTGCTGAAAAGATCCACAAATACTGGACAATTGACCGAGATTATATGCCGCCAATAAGCAAAGGCGATCTTGTCACACTCGATCCTGGGCTAATTGTGACACCTCCAAAAGGATACGAGGTCGGCTATGTCCCGATTGTTACTCGTCAGGAGGCCGCAGAATAATTACTGAAAATATTTTTGTTAAGAGTTAAGTATAATTTATTGATAACTATTCTGACAATTATCATTTTTTAGCACTGGTATTTTTGCAATTCTAATATTTCCAAAATGGTGCAAATGAAGTATGGGATGGTATAAAAGTGAAGACAGCCCCGGCTTAAATGTTTTTACTTACGATTATTTCGAATATAGGGATTGAGAGCGCTAAGTGCATGGGACATTTTGCGTAGGACTCAGAAGTTTGCGGCATAATATTAGGAATACAATGGGGATCAGCTTTTGTTGCAATTCATAATCTTTTATGAGCACCAAAAATCCCCTATTCCCAGTACCAATTCATCACGTATTTGCAAAGTGTGGAGTTACTTTCTTGCCGGTGATGCTTATGTCAGAGGAATTGTTAAATTGAAAGAAATTAAAAAACAATTGTTAAATTCGGCAATACTATTATTCACTGAAATCTTTTAAATCATCAAAGAAAGAATCACTACTATTTTCCAGTGTAGGTTTCATGTCGTTAAATTGAATGATTCTGAATGCTGATGGAGAAAATTCAATCTTGCCAATCCCCGGAGCTTCTCCAATGACCTTATCCTTATCCCATTTTTTTATTGCAAAAGAAAAATTCCCATATTCCCTCAAAAATCCCCTGACAACCTGAGTTTCGGGACTATTTTTTCTCTGATCTGATTTAATGTTAAAGGTGACTTCGCTAACCCTTTCAAATGGTATTTCAAGAGGTGCATATTCAGTTTTAATATTCACAATTCCGTTCGTAATTGCCAAGACCTGTCCTTCTACGATGTCTTTATTCGTAAGTTTTACAATGTCAGCGTTAGCCTTGCTTATTGTGTTAGTTTGCTCCTCTAAAATACCATCCCATTTAGTTATACGGATTTTGCTTATTTTGACCCTTGATGTGCTTTGCTGATTAAAAACAATTCCATTCCCCCCTCCTACAAACTCACTTTCATCCTTCCATACCTGTGCCAGTCTATCATTGATAAACAGTGCAATCAACCGCTCCTCTTTATCAACTTTGATTGAAATATTAGCCACTGAGGCTCTTGAAAATTCTGGTATTTCGACTTGTCCAAGGACGGTTATACCTGAAATACTTGCACGTCGATGAAGATAGGCAGCCCGCTGAGTAAAAAGGATCATGTAAGACTTTCCGGCATAAGGTGCAAGCGAATCTGTATAGAAAAACACTGTAAATGAGAGATTGCCCCGCCAAGCAAGTTCAAAATCAAGGCTCATTTTATCCGGTAGTTCGAAAAATCTTCCGATTGAGCCGTTGTTGATACAATATAAGGAGTCATTAGTAAATCCCCATGGAAGCGGAACATTCTGGATTGTTTGTGCTACACCAGGTCTGGCTCCCTGAACGATAACATTTACAAAAAAACCCGGAGTATTGACAGTCCATTCATTCAGACTATTTGGACCATCATAAATTACTGCAGCACCGCTGGATGGTATTAGCGCTTTAACCTGTTCCCGGTCTATTTTGAGTCTGCCTCCAAAAGAGGTTTCCACGATAAGTTTTTCTTTATCGAGAGACACAAAATTTCCTGAAAACGTATCGCCGGTAATCAATTTAACAATAGAATTTCCGATTGATTTTTGCTGATTTTGATTTGCCGAACCAAAGTAAATTTTCCCAATGCCCTTCGCTTTCACCTTAACCGGGGCACCGAGAATATCTGGAGTAAATTCAATTAACGAGTCATCGCCTATATTTTTTAAAACACCACACAGCAAATCTCCATTGATAAATTCAATTTTGTCCGGGGAATTTGAAATTCCTACATTAACATTTGTAAAAAAAGATACAATAGCTACCACAACCAGAAAAATCCGGTTTTTCGTTATCAGTTGGAAGTTCAATGTTATTTTACTAAACAACATAAACATACTATTCAAAAATACTACTCATTTTAAATGCTGTCGAATAGAAGTAATTATTTCATTTATTGGCTCTGTTTTAACTAAATAACCGGTTGCGCCTTCATTAAATGCCCTCTTCATTAATTTTTCATCTTTTCCTGCACCTGTGAAAATGATAATAGGAATATTCGGATGAAATGTAATTTCCGACAGGTGTGTTTTTGGGCGGCATTTCATCAGTACCAAGACCATCTTTACCAAACAACTTATATACAGGTTCAGCTGCTTTTGCTGCCAAAAACTCACCACGCGGATCTGCCCAAAGGTCTTCGCTGGCGCTTGCTATATATACCGGTCGTGGCGCAATAAGGGCTATTAGTTCATGCTGATCAACGGGCAGTTCATCTTCTTTATTGCTGTATTTTTTAAAATTTTCACAAAACCAATGCGGAAAATTACGGTTAATTACCTCTGTTGTTTCCCCAAATCTTCTTCTGGCAAGAGCCGCCCCACCCTCTCCGGAATCGTTTGAGATAACGATAGCAAACCTTTCGTCCTGAGCGCCTGCCCATAGTGCAGTTTTACCAAGTCGCGAATGTCCTATTACTGCTACACGCTTAGAATCAATGTCTTTATCTTTTTCAAGATAATCCAAAGCTCGGCTTAATCCCCAAGCCCATGCTGAGATTGCACCCCACTGGTCAGGTTTAAAGACGGTTTCAGCGCCTTTAGTCGAAAGTGCCGCACGCAAACCTGTTTTCCAACCATCTTTATGGTCTGGTTCGATATCACCATAGTAAATTGTTGCTACAGCATATCCACGCTCAATAATTTTCTCAATCTGCCATCTATCAGCTTCTTTGCCCCTTGTTAATTCAGTTGCCCGGTTATTAATAATGCCTGCCTTTTCGTTATTTCGAGCCCATCGTTGGTTTAGTTTTACATCTGTCTCAGTTGTCACCGCATGGTTTCCTAAAAAATTCAATCCGAGGAAAGTTGGGAACGGACGGTCTCCAGTCGCGGGAATGTAAAGAAGCATATCCATTCCTTCCCATTTTTTATTACCGGCAAGGCGTATTGTTATTTCTTTTCTTATCGCTTTACCGTTCAACGCATTTGTTCTGATAGAAGTTATTTCATATTCAATTCGTTTTGGAGAAGGCGATTTTCCGTAAACCTCCTGCTGGAAAAGTTTCAAAAGCTCAGGACGCCGTTTTTTAATCCATGTATTTGTATCAGTAACCAACTTACCATTATTTAATTTTAGTGGATCAGGCAATGTGTACTGCGGAACCTTAGATTCATCGTAGTTGATATCACTACGTTGCTGTGAGAAAACAGCAAAAGGAATAGTCAATACTAAAACACACTGCAATAAGGTTTTCAGATTCATATAAAAAGAAATAAGATGGTATACATAATTGTCAATTAAATTAAACTTCGCATTCATTTCCCATAATTGTCGTTATCGCAAAAATAAACTCCGGATACACTCCCTGTGTAACGTTTTTTAAAAAAACTATTGATTTTCTTTAATGATTAACAAATTATTTTCTTAACTATGTTAAGAAATCAAATTATCTCTACATTGGCACTTGCGGTATTATGTTTTTACCAGCAAGGTTTTGCGGCACAGGAACAAATTGTAACAAACCGGGCAAACCTTGCGCTTGTAGCAAAAGCCTCGACATCATTTGTCTCTGGACATGAGACACTCACCGCAGTGAATGACGGGTATATCCCCGCCCATTCTGATGACAAAAGCCACGGTGCTTACGGTAACTGGCCAAGAACTGGCACCCAATGGGTACAATACGAATGGGACAAACCAATTTCCACCGACAGAATTGAAGTCTATTGGTTTGATGACAGCCGTGGTGTACGACTGCCAAAGGCATGCAGATTGTTATATTGGGATGGTAACCAATTTGTTCCAGTGCCAAATGCAAAAGGACTTGGAGTTGAAAAAAATAAATTTAATATCACAACCTTTGATGAGATAACTACAACAAAACTTCGACTCGAAATGGACGGACAAGAGAAGTTCTCAACCGGAATACTCGAATGGCGGGTTATTGACTCCGGAAAATCGCCCAACTTTCCTCCAACGGTTTTTGCCGGAAACGAGCGTGTAGTAGTTATAAATGGAAAGACATATTTGGATGGAATAGTTCGTGACGACGGAAAACCTAACCCAAATCCGGTTGTACATTGGATAAAACTCGAAGGCAAAGGAAAGGTAATTTTTGATAATCCTGATAGTCTTAGCACAACGGCAAAATTTACTGAACAAGGCGTTTATAAAATTGGACTTGAGGCAAATGACGGCGCAGAGAAAACTACAGATTCCCTGACAGTTTATGTAGTTAATGAACCACCAAAGGACTCATTAAGTTGGGTAAAACCAGTAAAATATCGGATTACAAGCCCTTTCTGGAAAAACCGAATTAAGAACGTGATTGTTAATTGGATTCCGCATTGCGTCGCAAAGATTGACGACCCGAATCTTCCCGAAGGCGGAATTGAAAATTTTGTTCAGGCTGCGAAAAAATTAGCCGGTGAACCTGCCAAACATACAGGACCGGTTTTCGCCAATGGCTGGGTTTATAATACGCTTGAATCGATGTGTCTTGCGCAAATGGTTGATCCACAGGGTGATGAAGAAATAATTGCAGCGCAGAAGATGTTAAAAAATAAGATTGAAGAATGGATACCTAAAATCCTTGGTGCTCAGGAAAAGGATGGTTATATCCATACACAAATTACTATTTCGGGCAGAAAGCGCCTATTAAATAAACATGACCATGAAGGATATCAAGCCGGTTATTTCATCGAGGCAGCCCTTGCTCATTACTGGATGACCGATGGAAAAGACAGGCGCCTGTTAGATGCTGCCAAAAGGCTTGCCGACTGGTGGTATAACACAGTCGGACCAAGTCCTAAAATGGCATGGTATGATGGACATGAGGAAATTGAACAAGCTCTTGCAAGATTCGGCAGGGCGATTGATGAAATCGAGGGTAAAGGAAAAGGTGCAAAATACATTGAACTTGCCAAATTCATGTTGGATTGCCGCAAAAATGGTGAGGAATATGACCAGACTCATTTGCCGGTAATAAAGCAATACGAAGCCGTAGGGCATGCAGTACGGGCAGCCTACTGCTATTCTGGCATGACAGATGTTGCAATTGAAATGAGAGACGTGGATTATACAAGCGCAATTTGCTCGCTCTGGTTTAATCTTGTTAATAGAAAATACTATATAACCGGAGGGATTGGTAGTGGTGAAACATCAGAAGGATTTGGCAAAAACTTTTCGCTTCCAAACAATTCATATTGCGAGTCTTGTGCCAATTGCGGTGAACTTTTCTTCCAGCATAAAATGAACCTTTTGTGGAAAGATTCTAAATACGCAGATCTTTACGAAGAGACGCTTTACAACGCAATACTCGGCGGACTTGATCTTGATGGTAAAAATTTCACATACACAAATCCACTTGACTCGGCACAAAAACGATATGGATGGCATGGCTGTCCATGTTGTGTAGGCAACTTACCGAGGACTTTATTAATGTTACCAAGCTGGACTTATGTTACCGGTCGTGACAATTCGATTTATGTAAATTTATACTCAGGAATTGAAACTACTATTAAATTAAACAATGGAACTCCAGTTAAACTAACCCAAATAACTGAATATCCGTGGGAAGGAAAGGTTTCTATTATTGTGAACCCGGAAAAAACACAAAGATTTTCTATTAATTTAAGGATTCCTGATCGCCAGACGAGTCTCTTATATACAAATTCGCCTGAATGCAGGGGGATTATTTCATTAATAGTCAACGGCAGGAAAACAAAGCCAGAAATTAAAAATAATTATGCAATATTAGAAAGAGTATGGAATCCGGGCGATAAGATCGAGGTGGAATTTCCAATGACTGTTCAATTAGTCAGATGCGATTCTCGTGTTAAAGCAAATATTGGCAGAATAGCAATCAGACGAGGTCCGTTAATCTACAATTTCGAAAGTGTAGATCAGAACATTGATAATAGCTTCAATCCTGCATCACCTCTTACAATTGAATTTAGAAAAGACCTTCTTGATGGAGTTGTAATAGTTAAAGGTGTATGGGCAGACGGTTCTCCACTTATCGGCATACCAAACTATGCAAGGTTAAACCGTGGTGGCAGGTCAATTGTCTGGATAAAGGAAGCATCTAAATAGGATTCTGCGAAATAAATGGACGGCAAATTATTTTTATTCGTTCTACAACGGTGAATCAGGCTTATGCATTTTTGTTCTTACAAAAGTTTCTAAGTTCAGAGCTGTATGGTCTTGATTTATTTAGAGGGATTTGCTCCCTTTACTCTTGTTCGGACTGAATAAAGACTTTTGCTTGCGGTTATAAAAAGCGTTTGGCGATCTTTTCCACCGAAACAAACATTCGCTGTCCATGGTTCATTTATCTGAATTCTTTCAATTAATTTACCGTTTTTATCATAAATCATTACTCCACGACCCGTGAGGTATAGATTGCCTTCATTGTCAAGTGTCATCCCATCCGAGCCAGCCTCGCAAAACAACTTTTTATCCGTCAAAGAACCATCAGGCTGAATATTATAAACATAGGTTCGGCGATCGCCTATATCGGAAACATAAAGTTGTTTTCCATCAGGAGTGCCGATAATCCCGTTTGGTTGCTTCAAATCTGTAATTACCCGTTTAAGTTCTTTTTTCTCTGGGTTGAACATATAGACATGCTGGCCGTCCTGTTCCATACCACCACGAGTCCAGTAATCACGTTTATAGAAAGGATCTGTAAAATAAATTGAGCCATTGGGATGAACCCAGACATCATTAGGACCGTTTAACAATTTCCCATTGTAGTTACTGACAAGCACAGTAACCTTACCGTCTGGCGAAATTGACCAAAGCTGATTTTTCTCATCTGCACATGCAATAAGATTGCCTTTTGAGTCGAAATACATTCCATTTGCCCTACCCGAAGGGCTCATGAAAGTAGAGATTTTACCGTCAATTACACTCCATTTAACGATCCGGTCATTAGGTTGGTCGGTGAAGAAAACGTTCCCCTGCGCATCGCAAGTAGGACCCTCTGTGAATTTAAACTCGCTGGATATGAGTTCAACCTTGGCACCGGGGGCAATAACTGATGTGACTGGCTGTTGCGCCTGTTCCTGCGCAAACGCGTTTAAGAATAGCCCGGCAACCATCGTTGTACCAAAAACCTGTAGTAATCCGGATTTCATATTATCAATAAAAGTTTTTATTAATTCTGCCTGTTTTGTGGACGAATTGCAAGGATTTGACGAATTGTCTGTTCAATTTCATCGACCGATTTTTTATTTTCCGACGCTAAACCTGCTGCAATCCCCGCCGCGAATGCAGATGATGCTGATGTTCCATTAACAAGGTAAGATTGTCCCCGAAAGTTTATAATGGAGGTACCTGGAGCAGCAATATCTATAAATTCACCTCTATTAGCATAAGGTAAAATATTTCCATTTCTGTCCGCCGAAGTTACCGCAATCACCTCAGGATAAGCTGCTGGATAAATAGGCGTGCCGTCAGGATTGTTCCCTGCTGCAGCAAATATTATTATCCCGGCATCTCTCGCCCTTTTTATAGCATCGTGTAAAAACGGGCTGTCACCAGTTCCGCCAAGACTCAAGTTTAATATTTTTACGCCGTTTTCGATTGCCGTATTGACCGCGAGCGCTACTTCGAATGTGGTTGTAGATTCACTATTTCCATAAGCGTCCAATGGGAGTACACGAACGCCTGTTTCTGTTTTATTAATGGCAGCGGTAAGCCCCCTTAATAAGGTTTCAGCCATTGCAGTGCCATGTGTTGGTTGGTCTTCCGGCGGCTTTGCTTCACCTGCTACTGATACGGATGGAAGAAGAAAAAGATCTACTTCTGTTCCTGTTTTCTGTACCGGTGTATCAATAAGCCCCACAAGTAACTTACCCTGAGCGTCTGAAGCCGGTGCAATTTTAGTTTGGGGCAACTGTCCAAGTAATAATCCTTCGATATCCTGAGGCGGTCTGTATAAATAATTGTCGCTGACAGCCGCAACTCTTGAATTGTTTTTTAAAATTTCCCTTGCCTTGTTTGCAGACTCCTCACTATCAAATTTAAGCCGGTAGCTATTCAGAATATCGGACTTGTTAACGACTTTTGCGCCGATGGATTCAAAAAGATTGTTGGCATCGACGCCTTTTTTAAGCGTAACTATGAGTTCATCTCTGATACGCGGAGATTCAAAATCCGGTTTTTCAGTTTTGCTCGGTTTTACAAATTGGGTAGCATCGTCCATTGAGGTCTTGAACACAAAGAACTTTGGTGGACCGTTAGTTTGCGGGACAAGCGCAAAACTTAAATTACCCAGAAGCATCTGCAGTGCTTCTCCAACAGGCCTCTCTTTAAATTTTGCCGAAACGGTGTGGGTTGTGCCGGGCTCAACAAATATATTCCATCCCGAAACTTCTGAAAGACGGGCAAGAAACTCTTCCAACGGCATGGACTCTATCCCGGCAGTAATTGATTGCGTAGAAGAATCAAATTTAAGGATATATTTAGGCGATTCTTTTTTATCAGTTTTTTTTATAATGCTATTAGTTGGAAAATCTGATACATAGTATGTCTTATTTCGTACTTCTGCTGTCCACCCTTGAAAAATGGATAAAACCACTATCCATAAAATATAACCCGTCATTTTCATTTTTAGTCCCACAAAATTAATATACCTTTCTTAAATTAGACGGCAATATCTTCAGTTCTGAACGGTACTTTGCCACAGTCCGTCGGGCAATAACTATTCCTCTCTCGGCAAGGATTTTAACGATGTCCTGATCAGAAAGCGGATTCTTTGGGTCTTCATTTCTGAATAATTCAGCAATCATCTCTTTGACTGTTTTATTAGAAACCTGATTTCCGTTGGAGCTCTGAACAGCCGATGAGAAGAAATATTTCATCTCAAAAACACCTTGCGGAGTCTGCATATATTTACCCGATACAGTGCGGCTCACAGTTGTCTCATGAACACCAACCGCTTCGGCAATCTCTTTCATTGTCATCGGTTTTAAATAAGCCACTCCCTTTTCCATAAATTCCCGTTGCCGACTCACAATTTCCTTAGCGATGTTTAAAATTGTTTGCTGACGGTGGTGAATACTTTTTATAAAGTTCTTACCGGCAGTAATCTTTGCCCGAATATATTCTTTATCCTGTGGAGATGCATTCGGATCTGCCATTAAATCTTTGTAAATATTGCTGATTCTGAGGTGTGGGATATAATCGTTGTTGAGTGTAACGACAAACTCATCTCCCACTTTTTGAACAAACACTTCAGGAACTACATAAACTTCATTGTCCGGCAGGAAAATGCGTCCCGGCTTAGGCTCGAGTTGACTTATTTTTTTTGCTGCCTCCTGTACATCTTTAATTTCCACATTAAGTTTTCTGGCAATTTCAGGAAATTTTTTCTTGGCAAGCGCTTCAAGGTAATTCTCTACGATTTTGTATTCAAGCGAATCTTTTTTTCCTGCTTGTTCGAGCTGATTTCTTGGAGACAATTCCGCATGGGTTGACCTTTTTCAAAAAATGGGAAAAGAGAAATCAGAGAAATGGCTGACTCTGTGGGATCCATCCAGATATTTGCCCTACGCAAAAATGCCATTCCTTTGGGTAACAGGTTCAAACGACTTTGCCTATCCTATGGATTCCTTGCAAAAATCTTATCGGCTTACAAAAGGCGAGCGTTTCCTTTCTATAAGAATTAAAATGCCTCATGGGCATGGCGGTCCCGGCGAAAAACCTGAGGAAATAAGAATATTTGCGGATTCATTATGTAAAAACGGGGTTCCTCTCCCCTGTATATACGAACAGGGAAAGGATTGGATAAAATTCAGGTCTCACACAAAAATCATAAAGGCAGAATTGAACTATACAACCGATGCCGGTAAAAAGTGGAAAGAGAGAGAATGGATTACCATCCCAGCGATGATTGACTCAAATGAAAACATAGTAAGAGCAGATATTCCATTTCATGCCGCGGTTTATTATTTTAACATTACCGATGAACGGGGTGCCGTTATAAGCAGTGAACATATTGAGATTCAAAATAAGTAGTCAAAATAAATAACACCAATAAAAATTCCAAAATTTAAAAAGACTGCAGAATTTAGAAAGCGTTTATCACGAATCCCTTATTTTCAATAAAAACTTTAATAAACATCTTTTGATTTCTCAGCGATTTCCTGAAGTCCGGCTGGATTTAGTATATCTATCTTTTTACCAGATACATTTATCAATCCCATAGATTTGAATTTCGATAAAGTACGCGACAACGTTTCACTCACCGTTCCCAATTCTGCCGCTAAAACCCGTTTGGGTATTTCGAGCTCAAAGGAAAGTTTTCTACCTTCAGGCAGACACCTCATTCTTTTTAAAAGCCATTTTGCGAGGCGACTGTCAACAGATTCCAGTGATACTGCTTCTAACTGCTCGACAAGCACCCGAAGGTGAACGCTCATTGCCACAAACAATCGGAGGGCAAATTCAGGTTGTGTCTTAAGCAATGATAGAAAGCCATCTTTCTGGATAAGCAGTAGTTGAGAGTCTTCCTCAGCGCGTGCATCTGCCGGATATCCGGACTCCATTGCAAGTGCCGCTTCAGCAAATGAGTCCCCTGCCCTGAACACATGGATTACCTGTTCCCTTCCGGAAAGATTAACTCTATGGACATTTATCGCGCCCTTCTGAACGATAAAGAAACCATGGCAGGGGTCGCCTTCTTTGAATACGTAATCGCCCTTTTTATAAGTTTTTACCACTGTTATTGAAGCAATGTTTTCGAGGTCTTTTTGGTTTAGTCCTGAAAACAGGCGGCAATTTCTTAATGTCGCCGAGATACCTGCGATTCTGTACTCATCAAAAATATTTTTCATTTTTATAAGTTTGTTTGCCTTAATTAATGCTTCAAATTAAACTAATCTATGTAACATTTTAACTCAAGATGCAGGCGACCAATAATTCGGGAAAAATGGGAAATGGAAAGGTCATTGACGATGACCTCGAACTCGTTCAGCAGGCAAAAACGGGTAACCTCGAGGCTTTTGAAAAACTGGTAGAGAAATACGAGGGCAGGATTTATTCGCTTGCAATGCGTATCCTGCAGAATCCACATGACGCTGAAGATGTTACACAACAAACTTTTTTAAACGTTATAGAAAACCTGAAAAACTTCCGTCATGAATCCACTTTTTCCACATGGATAATGAAAATTGCCACTTATGCAGCGTTAAAAATAATAAGGAAAAAACGCGGACTTGATACGATATCTCTTGATCATGCCACAGACGAGAAAAAGGAAAATGGAGAGATTTCTCATCCCGAATACATTGCAGACTGGAAAGAGAACCCGTCTAATATAGTGCGAAGAAATGAGGCGCTTCGTCTTATCGAAGAGGCTCTTGCTGAATTGGATGAGAGTTATCGGATTGTTTTCCTGTTGCGGGATGTAGAAGGGTTTTCTATAAGAGAAACCGCAGATATTCTCGGAATCAGCGAGGCAAATGTTAAAGTCAGATTACTCAGAGCGCGACTTCAGTTGCGCGAAAAACTTACCCGTATGTTTGGCGACGAAAATAAAGCTATATCCAATAAACGGCATTAGTCATTTTTAGTTTGAAGGATATATGGGAAACAAAAATTACTCAAACTGGGTTTGGTCGCAGTATTTTCTCATGGTTTCCCTTTTGATTTTATCACCAATCACCTCAATCGGAACCCCAGGTTTAATCACAATCTCAATTGGATTTTTCTTAATAAGCATTTCGGCGATAACTGGAATCAGTGGCGTTCTTGTACTTGGGAAAAACCGAAAATCAGGACCTGAACCTAACCCTGATTCACAGTTAATAACAACAGGGATTTATTCGATAATCCGACATCCGCTATACCTGAGTCTGATTTTATTTTATACAGGCTGGGCAATTATTTGGAGAAGCGTTGGCGGAGGAATTGGCACAATTGTGTTAACCGTTTTTTTAGACCGTAAAGCAAGACTTGAAGAAGAATTGTTACAGAAAAAATTTGAAATGTATTCTGATTATATGAAGAAAACAGCGCGCTTTATACCATGGATCTATTAAATTGCTGTTATCACACACGACATCATCGTTTTAAGCTATTATAACATTTAACTGATAAACCAACCGAGTTCAGTAATCAAACCGATATGCACATTTACTAAACAAAACCTATTCCTCTATCTCAATGATTTTGCCATCCATCATGAATTCAACATTTACTCCAAGAATGCTGTGTAAGGTGTAAGGATGTTATATTTTTTCGCAAGTTCTACAATCTCCTCGCGTAATTCTTTATTCTCTCCATGCAACCTGATTTCATCCATCAAAAATCCAATCCGTCGAGTTGCCCATAACCTTGGTAAGAATTCGAATTCAGTAGAATTTTCCGCAAAGGCTGCATCATAGGTTAAAATTTTATTTTCCCCTGCGCTTGTTGCTTCCAATTTAATTTTGCCCCTGCCGCTGTTTTTATAACGGCCAACAACAACAAGTTGATCCCCTTTAAATAAATCCGGTATCCGGGTTGGATAAACTTTCAATACATTAATATTTTCAGGAAAAGATAATTTAACATTAGCAAGCAAAGGTTCCCGTATTTTCGTGAAAAAGGACGAAACCTTCACCTCAATATCTTCGTTTGGTAAAATATACTGGCTCGCGGAACGTGTTTCCTCTGTAATCCTATCAAGCAAGTGGGTATTGACATCAGTCCCAATTCCAAAGCAAAAGACCCTTGTGCCCGAAGTGTTATTCTTTAAAACATTATTGATTATCTCTTTTTCATCGGTTACACCGACAGTGGGTATTCCGTCAGTCAAAAAAACTATTATAAAAAGTCTGTCAGAATCAGCGGGGCGCATCTTTAAAGCAGTCAAAAGCGCATCATTTATTGCTGTCCCTCCGGTCGGACGAATTGATGAAATAAACTTATCCGCCTTATCTTTATTAGACTTATTTACTTCAGCCAGTCTTCCGAATAATGGCTCCACTTCGGTTGAAAATCTTACAATTTCATACCTGTCCCTATCATCAAGGTTTTCTATGCAAAACTTTAATGCCTTTTTAGCCTGTTCGAGTTTTCCTCCAGCCATTGAGCCAGAAGAGTCCAGTACGAATACAACATCCTTTGGAAGTATTTTGTCCTGTTTAACCTCTGCTGACGGCGTAACAAGCATCAGGAAGAATCCGTCCTCATCCGGTTCTTTGTAGGAAAGAAGTCTTAATCCGAATTCGCCTTCCTCCATACTATAGAATAATTGAAAATCAGCGTCCGGTTTTAAATTTGACTCTTCAAAACAAATCATAGCCGATTTCTCCCCGCTACGTCTGATCTCAATACTGTGGGTCGGAGAATAAAGGGTTTTTATAGGCAAAGAAGATTTCAAATTTATTTTCACGCTTAAATTCTTAATTGGCATGGACGAGAATTTGCCCACGCTCAATGGCAGTCTGTAATTTATCAAACCGAAATCCGATTTTAGCAACTGCGAATAACTAACAGAGATTCTTTTTTTCGAATGTGGTTCAATCGGAAAAATCCTGGCTTTAAATAATCCGTAATCGGCATATTCCAGAAGCGCCGGATCTCTTAATTTTCTGACAATATCCTCGTATAATTCGCGTGCCTTTTTTGAATCAAGAAGTTCAGCTTCGACTTTTTTACCATCGATTTCCATACTGAATTTGCTGATAGTTGCCTCACGGGGCACCGGAAGGATAAAAGTCCCCTCTAACCTTGACGGATTGGGGTTGTAAAATTCCTGCTCAATTTTAGTTATAGCATACTGATCATTAATTTCAGCGTATATCTGAACAAGATTTACTTCAAGGGGTGCCCATATAATTGGGCGTGGTGGAGGAATCGGACGTGGTGGCGGAGGTGGTGGTATGATAATAGGCGGCTTCCGCCAAGAGTCAGGATCAGACACGATAATAACTCCTGCTCCAAACCCATTTAATATACATGAAACTACCGTTAGAAATATTAAAATCCTTTTTCTCATACTATACAATTTGACGGAAACCAGAAGAAAAACCTCCCGTGGATCTGGCTTTTGTGTTTAATAATATTCTATATTGTTTAAAATAATCAGTCTTATTCTTCAATTTTACCGGTCAGATAAGAAAGCAACCTTGGAACGTATTCTCTCATTCTTGCGGGAGCGGTGTTATCAACAGACTTAATAGTTCCTAAATATTCTTTCAAACTCTGGGCTTTCACCCCCAAATTGTCGATTGCATTGAGCGCCAATAGTGAAACATAGACACCATTGTTTTCAGGGGAAGCAAGTTCTTTTAAAACTTCAAGCGATGCTTTTAAATCAGAATTATCCCCATACAATCCAAGAGCCCATGCACATGCAATTCTTACAGACGGAGATACATCTGAAAGGTGCTTTCTTAACTGGGCTTGTTTGGAACATGTAGCTGATATACTGTCCATAAATCAAAAATGGCATATAATTTCGGATATAAATGTAACGATTATTTCTTACACTCCTTATTAAGTCATATCGTTCATCCATCCGGGCACGACCTCCAAAAACATACTTTTGAGGCGGCTCAATGTATTCTCCGAGAAATGCATGTCCTTCCATCCATTCCGGCTTTTTAATCCCAGCAAGGCTTAATAAAGTTGGTGCAAGATCAACAAAACCAACCGGTCTTTCTGAAACCCCGCCAGGTTTATATTCAGGTGGTGCAAGATGGCGGAATTTTTCAGGTATATACACTATCAAGCCAACACTAAGTCCGGAATTATATGGAAATCTTTTACTTCTTGGCATCCCACTTCCGTGGTCACCATAAAAGAAAACAATCGTACTATCTGCAAGCCCCGCATCTTCAAGTTCCTTAAGAGCTTTGCCGGCGCGTTCATCCATTTCGGTAATACGGTCATAGTACTGAGTCCAGTCGTGTCTAACCTCAGGCGTATCAGGATGATACGCAGGGATACGTACTTTTGACGGATCGTGCTTTAAAGTGTAAGGGCGTGAGCGAATCTGACTTTCATGAGTCATTGTGTAATTGAAAATCGAAAAGAATGGCTTTCCATCTGGACGATTTTTCCAGTGCGCCTTTGGGGAGGATTCATCCCAGACAACGCCGGGTTTCTCAACATTATAATCCTCCTTATTATTATTGACACAATAATAGCCTTTCTCTCTTAAAAATTGCGGATACATCTTCATAAATGATGGCATCTTTACCATGCTTCTCATGTTCTCGCCTCCCAAACTCGAAGGATAAACCCCTGTAATGATTGCCGTCCTAGCAGGAGCACAAACAGGGGCTGTTGACCACACCGTCTTATATCTAATTCCTTTTTGAGCAAGTTTATCTAGATTCGGTGTTGTAGCAAATGAATCCCCGTAACATCCCAATTCCTGGCCTGTATCCTCGCATGTAAGCCAGAGAATGTTAGGCAGTTCCGAACAAAATACAGATAGACAAAACCAAATCAGAAAAATAGACGTTAATCCGATTTTTAATTTTGTGAATTTCATAGTCTGAAGTTTATAACATATTCGAAAAAAACAAAGATTTTTTACATATTGAAAACCGTAAATTTACTATTGAGTACTATTTGGCAAGAATAACGTTCAAAAATATGATTTTCTAGGCACGCAATGAATCAGATTTAAAATTTACTTACATCTTTAAGGAATGAGCGAAAAGTTCTTTTGAAAACGCCAATAAATCACGAATCATTTAACTTTAAATTAACATTTCAATAATAGGGGTCTAATATGAACAATTTTTATACGGATAATTTTCAAATTTTTAGTAGGGTCGAATAAACTAAATTACTGTGAGACGTTTCTTTAATTCTGCAAATTTAGCATCTATTGAGTAAAGGCGTTCGGCAAGCATTCTTGCAATTGCAAGAGTCGCTTTTGGGTTTTCTTCTAAATATCGGCTTGCTTCGGGGATTACATAAAATTTACATTTAGCAAGCGCTTTAACAGTTGCATTGTGGGGAGTTTTAATTAAAGCGGAAATCTCCCCAAAAACAGCCCCCTTTTCGCCCACGATAGCAATTTGCACACCATCTTTTATAACTTCAACCTTGCCTTCTGCAAGGATATAGAGTTTGTCGTTGCGCTGACCCTCTTTCAGGATTTCCTCTCCTTTTTCAAAGCTTTCTTCAGCACTATTTTTACATCCATCCAACAAGTTTTTTATTAATGAAGAGCTCATATTATAATTGATTATTACGCTATCAAAATTATTAAAATTTGTCGATATAATTTTTCAAATCAGATTTTTTAATATTTTGATGACGACTCTTGTAGTCATTACCGGACATTTGAAAAGTATGCAAATGTAATTTTCAAAATCTCTTCCAATCAATTAAAGATATTCAAACAAATCATGAAAATAACTTTCTTTTATCTTTCAATCGTTTTATGAATTATACGGCTGTGAACCCCAACTAACAAGCATCTCTTCCTCGTCAACGATTTCCTTAATCTGTGTTAAAAACCATCGGTCTATTTTTGTTAGCTGATAAACGTCATCAACGCTAAACCCTGCCCTGAAGGCATGACGGATGAAGAATATCCTCTCGGCATTCGGAATAGTAATCTTTTGTCTAATCAGGTCTTCGGGTAAAATCGCACGATCATCAAAGATCTGCCTTCCAATTCGAATTGGCTTACCACCACTCAACCCCGCACAACCAGTTTCAAGAGACCTTAATGCCTTTTGTAGGCTTTCTTTAAAAGTCCTACCTATCGCCATCACTTCACCAACGCTTTTCATTTGGGTAGTAAGGGTCGGATCAGCCTGAGGGAATTTTTCGAATGCAAACCGGGGCACTTTTACCACAACATAATCAATAGTAGGTTCAAAACTTGCTGGAGTTTCTTTTGTAATATCATTTGGTATTTCATCGAGCAAATAACCGACAGCGAGTTTAGCCGCAATCTTAGCAATAGGGAATCCAGTTGCTTTGCTTGCAAGGGCAGAACTTCTTGACACGCGTGGATTCATCTCTATCACAACCATTCTTCCGTTTTCTGGATTAACAGCAAACTGAATATTCGAACCCCCTGTTTCTACTCCCACTGCCCTTATAACAGCAAAAGATGCATCCCGCATTATCTGATATTCTTTATCCGTCAGCGTCTGGATTGGGGCGACAGTAATTGAATCCCCGGTATGAATTCCCATTGGATCAAGGTTTTCAATAGAGCAAATAACTACGCAATTATCTGCTTTGTCCCGCATTACCTCCATCTCAAATTCCTTCCAACCGAGGAGGGATTCCTCAATGAGGATCTCAGAAACAGGCGACAACTCAAGACCTCTTTTGGCAAGGACTTCAAACTCTTCACTGTTATATGCAATGCCGCCACCAGTGCCTCCCAAAGTATATGCTGGACGTATAATTAATGGAAATGAGCCAATTTTTTCTGCCACTCGCCGTGCCTCCTCCATGTTATGTGCTGTTCCGCTTACAGGAACATCCAACCCTATTGAAATCATTAGATCTTTAAACTTTTGTCTGTCTTCGCCCCGCTCGATTGCTTCTGCTTTGGCACCAATCATCTCTATTCCATACTTCTCCAAAACTCCTGAGCGATGCAAAGCCATGGCAGTGTTCAAGGCGGTTTGTCCACCGAGCGTTGGTAGTAAAACTAGTTTTCCCTTCGCTCCCATACGGCTCATTTCATCTAATTCCCGGCATATAATCTTTTCAACAATTTCAGGGGTGATGGGTTCAATATAAGTGCGGTCGGAAAACTCAGGGTCTGTCATGATTGTTGCAGGGTTTGAATTTATAAGCACAACCCTGTAACCTTCTTCTTTCAAAGCTTTGCATGCCTGAGTGCCACTGTAATCAAATTCGCACGCCTGGCCGATTACTATCGGACCTGAACCTATGATCAGAATCGAATGTATATCTGTTCGCTTTGGCATAAAAACCTCGAATAATAAACAATATTATAATCTTTTAATCCAGAAATTTTAGTAAAAATCATTTTTTTATAGATTTTTTATTTTGATTTATTACAATTTTTCAGAGCCTATGAAAACAACCAGATTATCCATGCTGTTGGGAGTGATTTTGGCTTTGCCCACAACCTCAATCTTTGCCGCAAGCCCGCTGACAATCAGCGAGTTCATGGCAAGTATGAGTAACACAAACATTATCGCAGATGAGGATGGCGATTCATCAGACTGGATAGAAATTAGGAATCTCTCTCCTAATACAGTTAACCTTGAAGGCTGGAGTCTTACGGATGACTCAGGCAATTTAAGAAAATGGCGATTTCCGGCTACAAACATCGTTGCAAACGGTCATTTAGTGGTTTTTGCTTCGGGTAAAGACAGGCGAACTCCGGGACGCCCATTGCACACAAATTTTAAACTTGATGCCGCCGGTGAATATCTTGCATTAGTTGAACCAGATGGAAAAACAATTGCCTGCGAGTTTGCTCCAAAGTTCCCGACTCAGGTTCCAAATGTATCCTATGGATTCCCCAACATTGTTACAGGAACCAATATAATCGGAAGTAATTCATTAGTAAGGTATTTTGTACCATTATCTTCAGAAAATCAGACAGAATGGATGAAACAGGACTTCCCCGACAGCACATGGATAATCGGGACAAATGGGGTTGGATATGAAACAAACCTCGAAGACCCTTACGAGGCTGGATATGCTTCTCTTTTACTTGGAACCAGCCCGGATTTATATCTCCGATTTTCTGAACCCGCAGGGTCAACTACAGTCGCCAACGCGGGAAGTTTAGGAGCCTCAGGTAATGGAACAGTCAATGGAGCAACACTTGGTATTGAAGGACCAAGACCTCCACAATACAGCGGTTTTGAACCAAATAACACTGCAATAAGGTTTTCTTCAGGTTATGTTAGTGTTCCTGGTAGCATTATGAATAACCGTAACGCATTCACTTTTGCTGGATGGATACGTCCCACAGCGACCCAGGCAAACAGAACAGGACTTTGGGGACAAAACGATTGTGTCGAATTCGGTTTTATAACTGCATCACAAATCCAAATCTGGACGCCGGGCGGAGGAAGTCTTACGGTCAACTACACATTTCCATTAAACGAATGGCACCATGTCGTAGCAGTCGGTAACGGCACGTCTTTGAAAATCTTTTTCGATGGTGTTCTACAAGGCACCGGGGGTTCTGCAACCACAAGTTATGGAAGTTCAAGTTATAATTTTAATATCGGGGGCGGCGGTGTATTTGATGCATCAGGTAACCAGTTTATCGGTGATATTGACGAAGTTGCTGTCTGGTTTAGGGCGCTCTCCGATGACGAAGTCGCTAAAATTTATAGGTATTCATCAGGCGGCTCTATCCCATTTACACAGTACATCAGGACGGATGTTCGCCAGGCAATGTTTGGGGTGAACAGTTCTATATACCTTAGATACACTTTTGAAATTGAGGATCCATCTGTCCTTGAGCACCTTGTGTTAAGAATGAGATACGATGACGGATTCACAGCATTTTTAAACGGTAACGAAATACTTTCTGTAAATGCGTTGGAAACAAATTACTGGAACTCCTCCGCTACAAACCGCAATCCAGATTCAAGAGCAATACAATTTGAAGATTTCAACATCTCTTATGCGCTTGGATTTTTAAAGCCAGGAACAAACATCCTTGCTATTCAAGGACTTAACATTGCAAAAGATAACACAGATTTCTTAATTGAAGCAGAATTAAATGGTTACTCTGTCGTGATGGCATCCGACCAACCGTCTTACTTTACACTTCCAACACCTGGTACATTAAACGGCGTCGGCTCCCCTGCTCCCGGACCGTTAATTACAGATGTGAAATTTTCCCCTGAATTCCCGACAGATTCTGATCCAATTATTGTTACAGCGAAGGTAATGCCTACTTTTGCGCCTATTGAATCAGTTAAATTAAACTACCGGGTCATGTTTGGTACGATTGTAACTGTTGAAATGAAAGATGACGGTTTAAGTAACGATGGTTCTGCCGGAGACGGAATTTATGGAGCGGTTATTCCTGCAGAAGCTTCATTCCCCGGACAAATGGTACGATGGTACATTACAGCCATAGATACAAATCAGAACCAATCACGCTGGCCGCTCTTTTCAGTTCCTGATGATTCAGAGGAGTACATGGGAACGGTGATTCAGGATCCCACAATAAAATCGCTATTGAATGTGATGCACCTATTCGTTGAGAATATCAGCGCATCGGAAACACGAGCTGGAACAAGGTGTTCGCTTTATTATTTAGGTGAGTTCTATGACAATGTGTTCATTCATCTCCGCGGACAATCTTCCGCAAGTTGGCCTAAAAAAGGCTTCAACATAGATTTTAATCGCGATCACAGATTTAAATACAGCAAAGATGGAAGACGAGTAAAGGATATCAGAATATTGTCTAATTGGGGCGATAAGTCGAGGATGCGAAATACTTTGTTCTATGAGATGGCTGCAAAAGCTGGATGTGATGGGCATTTTGCATTTCCTATACGCGTTCAAAGGAACGGTTCATTCCATGCAGTCCTCGATCTTATGGAAGATTCCGATGATCTGATGCTCGAAAGACTTGGGAGAGATCCGAATGGCGCGCTTTACAAAATGTATAATAACATGAGTAATACCGGCGGTGCAGAAAAGAAAACCCGCAGATGGGAGGGTACCGCCGACCTCCAGTCTCTAATTACAAATCTTGCTCCCACAGTACCACTCACAAACCGGATAATTTATGCTTACGACAATATTGAATTGCCTCAGACAATAAGTTATTTCGTCGCCGCAGCATTGGCGAGTCATCAGGATCATGGACATAAGAATTATTACCTTTACTGTGATAATGACGGAACCGGCGAATGGACGATCTTTCCATGGGATGTGGACTTAACATGGGGAAGAACCTGGACAGATTCAGGTGGATATTTTCAGGATACTCTATTTCAGGACAATATCCTGAACTTCTATAATCTGACTGAACAACCAAGTAAGGGGAGTGATACAAACAGATTATATGCGGTAATATTCCACACCCCTGCATTCAGGAAGATGTATCTTAGAAGGCTACGAACTATCATGGATACAATCCTGCAACCACCGAATACACCGACTAACCAGTTAATTATAGAAGCAAGAATCAGGGAACTTATGGATTTACTCGATCCTCCTGGATTCGGGACGAATTCAGATGCATATCTCGATTATATTAAATGGGGTTACTGGGGAGCAAACTATACAATGAGGGATGAGGCAAACAGAATAATTAATATTCATTTGCCTGGACGCCGAACATGGTTATTCACAAGTCCATATGCAACCTGTGAAGGGGATCCAATTCCACCAAGTCAACCATTGTACCCGCCACTTAAAATCCGCGAGGTTGAATATTCTCCAATTTCCGGCAATCAACTCGAAGAATACATTTGTATTACAAATCCGTTAACTACAGAAATTGATATTTCTGGATGGAAAATCGAAGGCGCTGTCAAGTTCACATTTAAACCTGGCACAGTAATCTCGGCAAACGGAACAATCTATGTCAGTCCCAATCAGAAGGCTTTCCGCTCCCGTGCTTTAGCGCCAAAAGGTGGCATGGGATTATTTGTTGTAGGACCTTACCAGGGGCAACTTTCAGCACGAGGTGAAACTTTACGGTTAATAACAGACAGAGGTTACTTAATTCATGAATACAAATACGAAGGTTCTCCAAGTCTGGCTCAGAGATACCTTCGTATTACTGAAATAATGTATAATCCAGCCCCTTACCCAGGGTCACCTTACGATGCGCAGGAATTCGAATTTATCGAACTCAAAAATATCGGAGATCAGCCGCTTAATCTTAACGGCATTCGTTTTGTCTCAGGTATAACATTTGATTTCACCCAAAGCGCCGTTACTAATCTTGAACCCGGTCAAATCGTTCTTGTGGTTAAAAACCGCGCAGCGTTTGAATCAAAATATGGTACAGGCTTCAATATTGCCGGCGAATACTCAGGATATCTCGATAATGCAGGGGAAAGAATAAGGCTCGTGGATAATAGAGGTGAGGAAATCCTTGATTTTACATATAGCGACAATTGGTATGGCATTGATGACGGTTTAGGGTTCTCGCTGGTTTGCGCAAATGAAACTGCAGAACCAGACCAATGGAATAATAAATCCAATTGGCGTGTGAGTTCAAAGATTAACGGAACTCCGGGATTCATTGAATCCGAATTTCCTGCAATAGCGCCAATAATAATAAGTGAAATTCTTGCAAATTCTGACGGCACTAATGTAGATTTCATTGAACTTTACAATCCAACCATTACAAATGTGGATATCAGCGGATGGTTCTTGACCGACGATTTCAATTCGCCGTTTAAATTCAGAATACCTGACGGGACAGTCATCCCAGCAAATGGATTCATGGTGTTTTATGAAACGCAATTTAACGCGAACCCGTCTGACCCAGCCAGTTTCGGACTCTCTGCAAACGGTGACGAGGTCTACTTATTCTCAGCGACTCCTTCAGGGACTTTGACAGGATATTTCGATGGATTTAAATTTGGCCCTACAGAAAATAACCGTTCTTTAGGAGTACAATTCACATCCGATAACAGAAAGTTATACATCCCGCAAATATCCCTTACCCCCGGTACCAACAATTCAGGTGCATTAATTGGACCTATTATCATTACCGAAATAATGTATCATCCAGTCGATATCGGCACAAACGACAATTCACTCGACGAATACATTGAAGTAATGAATATCAGTTCAGAACCGGTTCCGTTATTTGCTGCCGATAATCCTACAAATACATGGCATTTGCGAGGGGGTGTTGATTTTGAACTACCTGAAGGGATAACTTTAATGCCCGGCAAGTTCCTGCTTCTCGTGAATTTTGATCCATCAAATACAACACTCTCAAATAATTTTGCGTTAAAATACAACCTCCCGAGTGATGTAATTGTGGTAGGACCATATCGTGGCAAGCTGAATAATGATAAGGATGATGTCGAACTCGAAAAACCTATTACTTTGAATCAGACAAATATAATGTACGTTCAGGTCGATAAGGTTGACTACTTTGATTCCCCACCATGGCCAAATGCAGCCGATGGATTTGGTTATTCATTAAATCGTAATCCCTTAAACGCATTCGGCAACGACCCAGCAAACTGGATAGCGGCTTTACCAAACCCAGGCAGACAGCCTCAATTCTCTGGCAATCCGCCAACGATTATCTCTCAACCAGAAACTAAAATATCAGCTTCCGGTAGACCCGTCATCTTTTCGCCAGTGGTTAGCGGTTCTGCTCCGTTAAGATTCAAATGGTATAAGGACGGAATTGAACTATCCAATGAAACAAATTCAGTCCTGATCATTCCGTTCGTTCAACCTGAAAACACAGGAAAGTATGTTCTTCTTGCTGAAAATGACGTCGGAGCAGCACTTTCTCAGCCAATTCAACTTTATGTTACTTTGCCGCCAGTAATTGTTAAAAATCCGGAATCTGTTTTTGTCAGGGTTAAACCCGATCCGTCTGCGGCGCCAACAACAAACGCTACGTTCTCTGTTTCGGCTGTTGGAAGTGGAACAATCTCTTATCAATGGAGATTCAATGGCACAGATATTCCTGGGGCAACAAATAACACTATTACTATTACCAACGTGCAAATGTCTGATTACGGGGAGTTTACCGTAGTAATTTCAGACGAATCCGGTTCAGTAATTAGTCAACCGGCATGGCTATATCCTTTGGTAAGACCATCCGTAACTCTCAACCCCGTACCTATAACGGTGCCTGTGGGGAGCATGGTCACATTGAGCGCTGAATTTTTTGGTTGGCCACCGCCGTTTACCACTGAATGGAGAAGAGTATCAATACCACTGTCAACAAATGTCCAATACGAATCAAATTCTTTCTTCACATTCCAAACTACTCTTACGCCGTCCACAAATAGTTACAGATTTGTCGTTAAAAATGCCGCTCAACCAGGCGGTGCAGCATCAGCTCTTATACCTGTTTATACCGTAGCCGACACTGATGGTGATGGCATGGATGATATATGGGAAAATAAATATGGTTTCTCACCGAATGATCCAACAGATAAATTCGCAGACCCGGATGGAGATGGAATGCCGAACTGGGCTGAGTACATCGCCGGTACAGATCCGACCAATTCGCAAAGTGTCCTTAATATATTCTCGTTTGCCAAAACAAATGCAAATATAAGTCTGCAATTTAACTCTGTAAGTGGACGGACTTATACTGTCGAATATTCCACCAATCTATCAAAGGGCATCTGGAATAAACTAATTGACCTGACAGCCAAAACTAATAATCGCGTTGAAACTATCGTTGATACAAACGCTCTTTCGGGTCAACGTTATTACAGAATTATAACCCCACGACGGGAGTAGCCTTGTTTTTAACATAAACTCTAATGCCGCTCCGTTGATTGTCTGGCAGCGGCTTTTATCTTTATGTTAATTTATCCGGCTTTATGGGGTTAGCAATTCGGAAATATCTGGAATAATTTCGAAGAGAATTTTTAGAATAGCCAGAAGTTGCACTGGTTTTCTCCACTTATTCTGGCAATGGTTTTAAAATCGGGTATATTGATTTTCATGAAATGTCTGGTTACAGCAGGTCCAGGTTATGAGCCAATAGATGAAGTAAGGCGTTTGACAAACTTTTCAACAGGCGAACTTGGTTGTTTGCTGGGCGATGAACTTATTACTTTAAACCATGATGTTACCCTTGTACTTGGTTCAGGCTCCATTTTTAGACCATCCCGTTCATCAGTAAATATTGTCCAATTTACAACTACAGATTCTCTGAAAAATATTCTATTAAGTCTTAAAGAAAAACACGGTAACTATGATGCAATTTTTCACTCTGCGGCAATTTGCGATTACCGGATAGCCCGTATCTTTGCTCCGGGTAATAACAGCATGACGGAAATTAAATCAAAGAAAATCCCTACAGATTACGGTCGTATATTTATCGAACTCGAACCCACAGAAAAGATTATTTCATTATTGCGTCCCCTCTTTCCAACCGCGTTTATCGTTGGTTGGAAATATGAGGTAGATGGAAATAAATCTACGGTTATCGAAGCAGGTGAAAGGCAGATTAAAAAATATAATACAGATGCATGCGTTCTTAACGGTCCAGCCTATGGTAAGGGTTTCGGTATCCTTTTCAAAGAAGGAACTTTAATCCACGCGGACAATAAACCGAACCTCGTTGATACTCTCGCGAATATTTTAAAACAGTTTAAAAAATAGATTATTAAATTTAAATATTGCGTCAAATCAGTATCACAATCTTGTGGACTATTAAAACCAAGCAAGATATAAAAAAATTATGAAAACAAATTCATCAAAAACTCAAAAACTAACTATATTTCAAAACCCGTTTTTAAAGAATTTTATAGGAATATCCGCAACAATATTAGTGGTGTTATTACTTCCTACAAATGGGATCTCGGCAATTTATGCCATAGAAAATGAATACGTAAAGTTCGAGGTATCACAGGATGATGGTTCATATAAAGTAACGGATAAAAAGAGTGGCATAGTATGGGAATCAAACCCGATGAAAAAACGTTTTGGTGAGGCAGTATTCACATTCTCGGACAAGCGATACACTTCAGACCTTTCAAAATGCGAAATTGAAAAATCAGAAAATTCCATTAACCTTACTTTTGCACCAATCCCAGATCAGAAATCAGCGCTAATAAAAGTAAATTTGGAAATCGAAAAGCCAGGGGATGTTCTTGGAATTTCCTACGAATCATCGCCAAATATTCAGATTGAGCGAATTAACCTTCTTGATAATGGTTTTGGGGTTAAGGACAGCGAGAACGGATACTTAATAGTTCCAGTAAGAGAAGGCTTAATTATACCAGCAAATAGTGGATTAAACTTTGAGCACTCATTCGGAACATATACATACGAAGGTTGCCATATGGCAATGTTCGGACTGGTCAAAAGCGGCTCAGCAGTACTTTTTAACTGGGATAATCCATATACAACTTTGATTGTCAGAAGCGTAGTAGAAAACTCTCCCCGGAAATCGCAATTTCTTTTTCCAACCCTTACAATGAGTAAATCGTCGAAGAAGTTTCAGATCAAATTACTCGGAAAAGGCGGATATTTAGAAGTTGGAAAGGCATATCGCGATTTTGCCAGAAAGAAAGGATGGCTTGTAACATGGGAACAAAAACTTAAAGAAAACCCGGAGCGTAAACTCTTGTTCGGCGCTGCAAATATAAAACTCTGGAGTTTGCTATCACGGAGGATGAGTGAAGATAGTTCAAAAGAACTATCAAAATCCGTCAACTGGACTTTTGATGAAGCATCTGAAGTTGCTGAACATATAAAACATGACCTTAAAATTGACAAGGTTTTATTTACGATCGGTGGATGGATTCACAGAGGTTATGATAATCAACACCCCGATATTCTACCGGCAGCCCCTGAATGTGGTGGAAATGAAAAACTCAGAGAATGCGCTAAACGTGTAATGCAACTCGGTTACCTCTTTTGCCTGCATGATAATTACCAGGACATGTATAGAGATTCTCCATCGTGGAACGAAGATTATATTATGAAAAATCCAAACGGTAGTCTTGTCCCAGGAGGTGTTTGGGCTGGCGGTCGAGCTTATCTGACATGCTCAATGAAAGCGCTTGAACTGGCAAGACGCCCTCAAAATCTACCAGCAGTAAAAGAACTCACCGAGGCAAATTCGTATTTTATTGACACAACCTATGCCGCAGGACTTTACGAATGTTTTGATCCAAAACACCCGCTGACCCGTATTGATGATATGAAATGGAAACAGGCGCTATCTGACTATGCCCGTTCATTATTCGGAATCTTTGGTAGTGAATGCGGCAGAGAGTGGGCAATACCGCATTCTGATTTCTTTGAAGGATTAACAGGTGTCAGCGGTCCGCGTTGGTATGTTTATTACACCAAATGGGAGACGGGCAAAACTTTTAGGACAGGATGATGGAGAATTAAGGTATATACTCGGTAATATCAAAGTCGAAAACGACAGACTGTCCTTTGAACCAGTATCTGATATTAACCCTCAAATAAGTAATACCGGTATTTTCGTGAACGCCGATAACGGTTGGGCTGAGGGTATGCATCCATTTGATCGTTTTGTGAAAAACACCTGTGAGATTTTATCTCCATTAAATGAAATTACTTCCCAAATGTATCTGACAAAACACGAATTTTTAAATGTTGACACTAACGGGAGAGTTATTTCATCAAAAGATCCTGAAACAGATATGCTCAATATTAACAAGAAAATCCAGCGTTCAGTATTTTCTTATGAAAACGGCTCAAATACAGAGTACGTAGAGGCAATAGTCAATGCTTCAGATCAAAAATGCATAGTCAAATCAAGATATGCTGGAGATGTCGTTATTCCGAAATATGGATTTTTAGTAGAATCTCCTCAATTCATCGCTTTTAATACTATAAAATGGAATGACACTGATTACGACACCCCGACTTTTTTCACTATCAGATCATTAGACAATAAGCCAATAACTGAATCTGCAAAGTTGCGCGTATTCCATGGTTTCGGCAGCGATAGTATTAAACTGTGGGGTAAAACCTATAGAGTTAAAAAAGAAGAAATCCTGACCCGTTAGAAGTTTTATTCTATTTCGCAAGTGCAACAAGGTAACGCTGATATTTCTCAGCAAGGTCAAGTTGTTCCCTTTGTTGATATATCTGATGCAGATTTGAGCACATGCGTAAAAGGATACTTCGTGGGCTAACAGGCGCAAGAAAACCTTCATGTAAATTTCTGTTTGTATTTCGCAAGTACCGGATACAATCAGACTTTGTTAAAATCCTGCCTCGGTTAAATACGTCAATGTAAAATTCCTCAACACTGGTTTGAAATCTGCACATGAAATGACCTGGCAATGAAATACCAACAATTGGTAGTTTCAATCTCTGAGCTAATAAAATATATAGAGAACAAAGACTCACGGGATTTCCTACGCGATTATCAAGTACTTTATTCATGAAACTGTTATCGGGATTGTAATAATCTTGTTCATTTCCACTGAATCTCAGTTCATCAAACATAAAAACGTTTATGGTGTTAATAATAGAAATCCCGCGAGTAGCCAGTTTTAATCTTTGGGCAATTTCAATAGCAAATGCATCAATTAATGCCTGATATGCCTGCTGATTTAAATCCGGATATTGAGTTTTTGCAAGCAACCAGATCCCCTGCTCCAGGTCAAGGTTATCGCCGTGTCTTAAACAAAATGCAAGGAAAGTAGAATCAGCATCTTCTTTCAGAAAATGATAAATTATTTCAGAGGCGCGTGTTCTTAATAACGTATTCTCAGAGTTTGCGAGAGGTTTGAGCAATTTAACAATTTCAGGACCGCATTCAATTATTTTTTTACGAATATGTTCGTAAATCTGTGGATCCTCGTCGTCAAGCAACTTCACAAGAGCATTACGTTGCCTTTCACTTAAAACCCCCACTGGTTTTCCCATTATTTGGGCATTCTCAAACATTATCTGATTATATCATTTTTTGATTAGGAGTGAAAGCGCATTTTTTAAAAATTCCAATACACATCTCTAATAATAGACAATTTAAAAATTTAAATGGTGCCGATGGAGGGGGTCGAACCCACACGGCCTTTCGGCCACCAGATTTTGAGTCTAGCGCGTCTGCCAATTCCGCCACATCGGCACTTATATTTTCAAATAATTTATACACATTTTCGCATTAAAAATCAAGAAGATTTAGAATAAAATTTTATATATTCCTGACACGCATTTTTCTGTAATTTTCTTGATTCAGTTAGATAAATCACGATTATATCCCCAACTAACTTGTCCTGCTTTTCATATCAAATCTTTTGTTCATTCTTTAACTCATGGCTTGCAATGACCTCATTATTCGCCTCATTATAAATTATAAACTCCTCAATGTGTAATCCTGGATCCGGATGTAATAGTATCTTGCAGAAATATTTCTTTTCAAGGTCTATCAACAGTTTTTCGTCTTCTGTTTCCAGTCGTTCAATCACGATGGGATGTGCCACAACCTTTAGGTTGAAATCCATCTCATCACGCAATCTTTTCTTAAGAATTTCAACTAATTTTCTCTGTATTTCAACGCTCATTGTAAGGGTGCTTTTTACTTTGCCTTTTCCTGCACAATATGGACAATCATCATAAATTGATTCACGTACACTTTCAGTGTGACGCTGGCGAGTCATTTCCATAAGTCCGAGCTGAGATATTGGCAAAATATGGGTTTTTGCGCGATCTCGTCTGAGGTTTTGTTTCATTCTGTTATATACTGCCTGTTGATCGCGCCGCGATTTCATATCAATAAAGTCCAGCACAATAAGTCCACAATTTTTCAATCCTTTCCTGAATCGCTTTCCATTCTTCTACCAACAATGCAAGGTCTCTGACAAAATAACGATATTGTTGCCCCTCGCCTGCGGTTCTTATTATAACTCCCATGCCTTCAGGAATATTTAGCTTCTTAAGAATTTTCTTAAGCCGCTGTCTTTCCTCCGGATCTTCAATCTTTCTTGATATTCCGCATTGTTCAGAATTGGGTAGCAGAACAAGGAACCTACCCGGTAAAACAAGGTTAGTGGTTACACGAGGTCCTTTTGTACCAATAGGTCCCTTTGTAACCTGAACAACAATATCACTCCCAACCGGATAAAGTCTTGGAATATCTTTTTGAGTTATTCTGGGTTTTTCTCTGTCTTTTTTCTTCCCTTCACGTTCAACCACTTCATAATTACTGTCGAGATTGCTGGGTATTATATCCCAGTAATGCAGAAATGCGTTCTTTTCATAGCCAATGTCAACAAATGCAGCTTTTAAACCATCTTCAAGATTCCTGACCTTTCCTTTAAAAATGCTTCCGACAAGCCTTTCTTCGTTTACACGTTCGATAGTAAACTCCTCCAATCTGCCATCTTCAAGTACAGCAACGCGTGTTTCGAGAGATTCAGCATTTATAATAATTTCTTTATGAACCTTGCCTGTGGGACGGATAATGTTTTCAATCTTGCTTATGATTTTATCCGCTGCATATTTTATCTTATTAATAAATCCTTTCGGCACAGGTTCTTCGATTTCCACCATTTTATAAGGTTCTTCTTTTTCAGGAAGCGGTTTAGCTGCTTCAGTCTGTTTTTCCACAACAGTGTCTTCATGAGTATCAGTTATTTCCGCGTTTGCCTCCTCAGTTACGTTAATTTCCGAATTATCTTTGCTTAATTTCTGCGCCGCAATAGTTTCGGCTTTCTCAATCTCAGTTAGAAACCGTTTTTTATCGAACACTTCTGTAGGTTCCACATTATCCCCTATTTCCTCAATCTTCTTTTCGAATTGTTGGGAATGGGAGTGCGTTCTTGCTTTTGCAGAATCGGACTTTTTCGGTCTGTAACTAAAAACTAATCTTTTTTTACCTCTATTTATTTCGCTCATAAACTTACAACCTCCGGTTAATATAAACGTTTTGTAGTAATCCTATGGCGACCATAAAACATAGAACTGATGATCCCCCGTAACTAATTAAAGGAAGTGGGACCCCTACCACCGGTAAGAGGCGGATATTCATGCCAATGTTTATAAAAACATGGCAGAAGATGAGGACTACTACCCCAGTTGCAATCAGTTTTCCCAGACGATCGCCTGCCCGGGATGCAACGGCTATCCCTGAAAACAGAATAACCGTGTATAATGCCACAACAACTACGCTGCCTATAAAGCCGCTTTCCTCAGCAATGACTGAAAAAATAAAGTCATTGTGGGCAACGGCCCGGGGGAGATAACCAAGGGCTGTTTGAGTCCCCTGCCTCCATCCTTTACCGGTTAAACCTCCGGATCCCACTGATATCAGCGCCTGTTTAATGTTATAACTATCATTCATTTGCTGTAACATCAGGCGCTTCCGTTCGGCTGGTGTGGCATCAGCCGAAGCGTAATCCTTTCCAAAATAAACAAGTAATCTCCTCCTCTGGTAATCCTGTAATTTTATCTGCCAGTTAGGAGGAGCAAACAATACATCAACAATAAATAAAGCCGCTATCAGGCTAACACCGAAGACAAAGTTCCTCAGATATTTAGTAGGGATCTCTGCCACATACATCATAAAAAGACAAACTGGTATGAAAACAATTGCCGACCCCAGATCTGGCTCCTTGATTATCAACACTACAGGCAATATTACCATACCTATTGCCTTCCAGAAAGTTTCTGGTCTTCGTAGCTCTTCCGTGGGACGACTTAGAAAATTCGCCATTGCTACAATAAATGCCAGTTTTGCAAATTCAGATGGCTGCATCTGAAAGTATCCAAGGTCAAACCATCGTCGGGGAAACACCGCTCTCGACCATTACAACTACAACATATCTGGGTGATTCAAACGGCGCAAATGATGCAAACCATGTAATCTTATCCACAGTAACATTACCTTCCTGCACTTCCGCCGTACCAGTTTTCCCTGCAATCTTTAAACCAGTAACAGCTGCCAATCTACCTGTTCCCTCTGGATCTTCAACGTCATCAAGCATAGCCTTTTTCACAAATTCAAGGTGGTGTTGAGGAATATTTAAACTTGTGCGCAACTTAACCGGATACTCAATTCTCTCAAAATTGTGAATCTCATCGTGCGCATCCACACGTTGAACTAATCTCGGGAAATAAAGCTTACCTCCATTAGCAACTGCGCTTATTAATGTTGCTATTTGGACAGGATTAACAGAAATGTAACCTTGTCCTATAGACAAATTAGCAGTATCACCATCAGTCCATGGATTTCCTTTCCTCGTTTGTTCCCGAATCCAAGCTTCTGTGGGGAAAAATCCCCTGTCGCTCTGCCCTGTAGGTAAATTAATAGGTTCTCCAAGGCAAAACCTCTTTCCCATGCTAATGATTTTTGAAACACCGACTTTTAATCCGTAGTGAACAAAATATGAATTTGAAGATCTGACAAGTGCTCGGCGAAGGTCATATTCCCCTGGCGGCGCTGTATCTTTTATCTTTCTGTTTCCGACAAAAACACATCCATGGGAAGGATTTGTTGGATCTGGCTGCACTAAATATTTCTCAGTTGGATCAATTCCTGCTTCCAGACATGCAAGTGCTGTAATTATCTTGAAAACAGAACCCGGTGGATATCTTTCCTGTGATGCTCGGTTCACCATTGGTCTCAGTTCTGGATTATTTAAAAACGAAGCATCTTCCTGTGATAATTTTGGAATGAATACATTGGGATCAAATGATGGGGATGAAACAAGCGCAAGAATATCGCCATTATTCGGGTTCATAACCACAACCGCCCCTTTAATGGTAGGAAATTCCGACTTTAACGCCTTTTCGGCAATTTCCTGAATTTCTTTATCAATCGTTAGAACAACATTTTTACCGGGCTCCGCTTCCTCCCAAACACTCTCAGACTGTTTATAGCCTAAATAATTTACCATAACTGATTTATAGCCTGCCTTCCCTCTTAGGTATTCATCAAAAACTCCTTCAATTCCAATTACGCCTTTATAGTCAGGCATCAGATAATTGAAAAATGCGTCTTCGCCCTGAACAGGTTTATCATCTCTTGATAAGTGTCCGATTACATGGGAAGGACTGAGAAATTTGTTCATACGTAAATTTCTTATAACTAAGGACTTGCAAATACCAGAGCATTGCAACAATAAGAGAAAATCCTCCGACCACTACCCAGCCAAGGGCACGCAGGCGTGGTTCTGATTTCTCTAATTGTTCCAGTATAAACATAGGTTCAGTGACCTCGTTTTATTTCTCTATCCGGACGAAAACTACTCATTTTCACTTGTCTATAATTAAAAGTATTTTCAATCCAATCTATTATTCCAAATATCAAAGGCGTCAAAAAGGCATTGAAAAATCCGGAAATCAGTATATTAAATACCGCTTGAAAATTCATAATTGGTTCTGCGCCAATGAACTTCAATAGAATAAATGTGATTAATGGTATTGAAACACTGCATAACAAACCTGAAAGATATTGAATTTGCCATAATTTTCTCAGTACAAGATGACGGTAACTGTAAATAATTAATCCGGCGACGATAAAAGAAATTGACGATACTCCTAATACATTTGCAGAAACTGAATCAAAAAATAATCCAATAATAGCACCGACAAGGGCCATCGTTGTAATTTCAGAAGTTAGAGCCATGTAAACAATCAAAAGCGGTATCAAATCAATATAAATCCCAGTAACAAGGCGCAGCCATGCTCCAAATGTGATGTTCATGGCTACAATCACGTAACCAATTAACAATAAATAAAATAGTTGTGGTAAATTCGTCACTGCAATATCACCCAGACTAATTCGAGCGCGTTTAAATTAGCCGAAACTTCTATTCGGGCTTTTAAATACAAACCGTCGGCATTTCGAACATCGACTATTCTGCCGATTGGAATCCCTCGCGGAAACAATCCACCAAGTCCGCTTGTAAAAACTGCCTGTCCCGGTTTTAGTTCATTGCGTTTAGTTAAATATTCAAGATCAAGGTATCTGCCGCTAAAAAATTCTGCCTGGGAAGGCGCTATAATTCCAAAATCGTTTGCCTCAGGAATAACAACAGAAACCCGGCATTTAGGATCGCCGAGCAATATAACCATTGAACTGGCAAAATTCACCTCTCCTATTCTTCCAACCAAACCATCGGGAGATATCACCGGAAGATTAGGTCTTATGCCATCTTTACTCCCAAGGTCAATATGGAACCCTTTCCACCACAATGAAGGTTCTCTGGCAATTACCCGGGCGAGCTTGAGTCTCCATGGGGCTTGTGCTGCCCATCCGATATTTGTGCGGAGAAGGCGGTTCTCTTCCCACACACTCTTCATCTGCATCAGGTCAATCTTTAACCTCCTATTTTCGTCCTCAAGTTTTTGGATTCTTGAAAGCAACTCTGAACGCGGAGTTGTTATGTTAATGGTGGAGTCGGTAACTTTATGAACAGAACTTGAAATTCCAAAAATAGGCAAAAAGACACTCCCAATGATGACCTTTAGGCGAGAACTCACCCCTTCCGGCATCAATAACAGACACCCAAAAACCAATATAATTATAACAATTAAGATTAAATTATTTCGCTTAAACATACCGCCGCCACATCAATCTGTGGGGCGAACGTGGAATTAACCTTTTACCGGAGTTGTAACTCGTTTCAGGAAATTAATTTCTTCAAGCACTCTACCTGTACCCTCAACAACAGCAGTCAAAGGATTATCTGCAATATAGACCGGCAAACCTGTTTCCTCAGATATCAGCTTATCTATACCTCTCAACAGGGCACCGCCTCCAGCCAACACAATTCCCCGGTCAACAAGGTCTGCGGAAAGTTCAGGCGGACACCTTTCAAGAGTCAGCCTTACAGTCTCAAGAATGCTCGAAAGAGGTCCTTGCAAAGTCTCCCGGATTTCTTCCGAGCGAATTCTGACTGTCCTTGGTAAGCCGGCGTTTAAATCGCGTCCTTTGACTTCCATGGTTAATTCCTGTTCCAGCGGATATGCAGACCCGATCTGGATCTTTATTTCCTCCGCTGTACGTTCGCCTATCATTAGGTTATAGGCGCGTTTCATGTGAGCGATTATTGTTTCGTCAAATTCATCCCCGCCAACCCTCAGACTTTTGCTAAAAACAATACCAGCCAATGAAATAATCGCTATTTCTGTGGTGCCGCCGCCTATATCTATAATCATGTTTCCAACTGGTTCATGGACAGGCAAACCAACACCAATTGCCGAAGCCATTGGCTGTTCAATCAAATATACCTCTCTTGCTCCAGCCTGAGTGGCAGATTCTTTAACAGCCCGTTTTTCAACTTCGGTGATACCTGAAGGCACAGCCACTACAACCCTTGGCGCGATTAATTTGCGGTTATGGACTTTTTGTATGAAATACCGCAACATAGCTTCTGTGATTTCAAAGTCCGTAATAACGCCATCTTTCATTGGCCGGATAGCGACAATATTAATTGGTGTGCGCCCCAACATCCGCTTGGCTTCTTCTCCTACCGCCAGAACATTGTTCGTCCCGGCTTCGATTGCTACCACGGAGGGTTCGCGCAGCACTATACCGCTACCCCGGACATATACAAGCGAGTTCGCTGTGCCCAGGTCAATCCCTATATCGTTTGAAAACAGGCTTTTTATACGCTCAAACATGAACGTCGCCTTTCATATTTATTAGACTATACCAATTAAACTTTATTTATAAAAGTTTATCACGCAAATTTATCCAATATTTTATCAATAATATCAAGCGTGATTTGAATTTTAATGAAAAGTTTTTTAAAAAAGTTTTAATTGAAAAGCAGAATATTCGCATTTCCACAATCACGAAAAATAGATGCTTTATTTATGAACAGAAATTAAATGTAAAGGGTCTACATTATCTCCGGAAAAATTATTAAAATTAGAATTTATTAACTGCGGTTTAAGGATAAACACAGTATATCCCAATTTGAGAAATTCGGCTCCCTCAAATAAGCCAAATTCAAATGGATAGCGCTAATTACGGAATTCTAAATTGCAGAATTTTTTAAAGCCGTATCAGCGGATATTAACTTGCGCCACCGGATTTAATTTTTCTTGGTTCGCCTTTTAACAGAGCCACAGCGTAATCACGATTCATCTTTGCTATGAATTCGAGGCTTACCTCTTTAGGACACGCTGCTTCGCAGGAACCAACGTTTGTACAATTGCCAAATCCTTCTTTATCCATTTGCGCGATCATATTGCGTACTCGTCTATCCTTTTCAGGCTTACCCTGAGGAAGAAGATTAAGGTGAGAGACTTTCGCTGCGACAAACAACATTGCGCTTGCATTTTTGCATGCAGCCACACAGGCGCCACAACCAATACAAGCGGCGGCATCCATAGCAGCTTCGGCAACATCTTTAGGAACTGGTATCGAATTTGCCTCAGGGGCGCTACCGGTGTTTACAGAGATATAACCACCAGCCTGAATAATACGATCCAATGCCGTTCTATCAACAATTAGGTCTTTGATAATAGGAAAAGCGCGTGAACGCCAAGGTTCAATAACTATAACATCACCATCCTTGAAATGCCTCATGTGGAGCTGGCATGTTGTCGTCCCTTTAAAGCCGCCGTGTGGCTTACCGTTAATCATGCAGGAGCATGTTCCACAAATACCTTCACGGCAGTCGCTATCAAATGCAATAGGTTCTTTCCCTTCGAGGATAAGCCGCTCATTGACAACGTCGAGCATTTCAAGAAACGACATATGAGGGTCAATATCTCTGGCTTCTATAGTTTCCAGATAACCCCTCGAATTTCCGTCTTTCTGTCTCCAAACTTTAAGAGTCAGGTTCATAACTCAGATAAAATTTTATTATTTATAGCTTCTGGTTGACATTTGAACAAATTCATAAACCAAAGGTTCTTTATGAAGGACAGGCTTTTTATCCGGACCTTGATATTCCCAGGCTGAAACAAATGCAAATTGTTCGTCGTTTCGCTTTGTTTCCCCGTTATCCTGATATTCAACCCTGAAGTGTCCGCCGCATGACTCTTCGCGTTCAAGCGCATCTAAGGCAAGCAACTCGGCAAACTCAAGGAAATCCGCAATCCGAATTGCATTTTCCAGATCCTGATTAAGTGTGCTTGCCTCTCCGCTTACAATGACGTTATGCCAGAATTCATCCCGAATCTCGGGGATCTTTTTCAATGCATATTCTAGACTTTGTCTACTCCGCGCCATTCCAACATTATCCCACATCAATTTGCCAAGCTCCCGATGAAAACTTACTGCTGTGCGTTTGCCCTTCACAGACAGCAATCTTTTAATCATATTTTCAACATCCTTTTCGGCCTTTTTAAATTCAGGATGATCCGTTGATGGACGTGCTTGCTTGCTGGTAGCAAAATAATGGCCGATTGTGTAAGGAATTATAAAATAACCATCGGCAAGTCCCTGCATAAGCGCGCTTGCTCCAAGGCGATTTGCTCCATGGTCAGAGAAATTTGCTTCTCCTAATACGAACAGCCCTGGAATATTGCTCATCAGATTATAATCAACCCACAAACCACCCATTGTATAATGCGGTGCAGGATAGATCCTCATTGGTTGCTCGTAGGCATTCTCACCTGTAATCTTTTCGTACATGTCGAAAAGATTTCCGTATCTTTCAGCAATTTTTTCTTTTCCAAGCCTCTTAATTGCATCTGAAAAATCAAGGTAAACGCCTCTGCCACCCGGTCCAACTCCCCTGCCTTCGTCACATACCTCTTTAATAGCACGGGATGAGATATCTCGTGGCGCAAGATTGCCGTAACTTGGGTACTTTCTTTCAAGGAAATAGTCGCGTTCATCCTCAGGTATATCCTGTGGCCGACGTTTATCGCCCGGTTTTTTAGGAACCCAAATCCTACCGTCGTTGCGCAAGGATTCAGACATTAATGTCAATTTCGATTGATATTCTCCACTCACAGGAATGCAAGTCGGGTGAATCTGAGTAAAACATGGATTAGCAAAGCATGCCCCTTTCTTATAAGCCCTGAAAATAGCGGATACATTACAACCTTTGGCATTCGTCGAAAGGTAGAAAACATTTGAATATCCACCTGTGGCAAGAATTACTGCATCGGCTGCAACAGAGCTGATTTTTCCGGTAACAAGGTCACGGACAATAATGCCTTTTGCGTGTCCATCCACAATTACAAGATCGAGCATTTCTGTCCTAGGATACATCTTAACCATGCCAGCAGCAATCTGACGAGAAAGCGCCTGATATGCGCCAAGAAGCAGCTGTTGCCCGGTCTGACCACGGGCATAAAAGGTTCTTGATACCTGAGCGCCACCAAAAGACCTGTTTGCCAGAAGACCACCATATTCACGCGCAAATGGAACACCCTGCGCAACACACTGATCAATGATATTAAGACTTAACTGAGCAAGCCTATAAACATTTGCCTCCCTTGAACGGAAATCGCCGCCCTTGATTGTGTCATAAAAGAGGCGATATACACTATCGCCGTCATTTTGATAGTTCTTGGCAGCGTTAATTCCACCTTGGGCGGCAATTGAGTGTGCTCGACGAGGGCTATCCTGAAAACAAAAAGCCTTCACATAATAACCCAACTCGGCAAGAGACGCTGCTGCAGAAGCACCTGCCAATCCTGTACCTACAACTATAATTTCATACTTGCGTTTATTAGCAGGTGAAATCAGCTTTAATTCATTACGATGTTTATCCCACTTTTGCTCCAGTGGACCTGATGGAATTTTTGCGTCGAGTTTCATGAGTCAAACACTTATTTAATTAAACCAGTTAAAACCGCCACAGGTATTGATGAGTAACCGACAAATAAGATGATTGCCAGGATTTTTGCAAATTTTTCGAGAATACCGCGATAATAATGATTGTTAAGCCCGAGAGACTGAAACATGCTATGAATACCATGGCTTAAATGGAAACATAACGCTCCCACTCCAATTAAATAAAAAAACGATACAATAGGATGACTGAAGCCCGTTACCATCATTTTATATACGTCCCGTTGATGGGCAATATGAAATTCCCGGGACGAAAAGTCCTTTCCGAGCAGGTTTACATCCGGAACCTGAACAGTGTAATGAAGTAGGTGATATATTAAAAATGAACCAGCCATTATTCCAATTATCATCATGTTCCTCGAAGCAAATGTCGATGCCATTGGCGTCTCATTAAAGGAATATGGTACTGGTCTGGCAGCCCGGTTTTCAAACCATAGTCTTGCTGATGTCCATATATGTAATACAAGCATAATGAATAGGAAGATCCTGACAGGCCATAATAGTTCTTTGTTACTCTGGAGGAAATTAGCATATCGATTGATAGCTTCTTTCCCCATAAAAATCTGCAGATTTCCGCACATGTGCCCTATTACAAACAGAACAAGCACTATTCCGGAAACTGCCATTATGTATTTTTTACCAACCGACGAATAAAATATGTTTTTAATCAGGCTCATTGATTTATCAATTTTTTGTTATTTCTGTTAATCAGCAAAAATTCCCTGAATCTTCATTGCACCGGTTGAAAAACCGGAAATTCAGTTTATATTAAACAGGTCAATTAAAAAACTTTATATTGCAGAACCCTTATTATTAATTTTAATAATAACAATAAATCAACCTTATTTAAAATTATTGTTTATTATTTATCTTTGTCAAACTTTTTTTGAAAGGTATTAATTTTGCTAATTTATTATTAAAATTTACTAATAGTAAATCAGGATTATAAAAACATTATGAAAACAATTCTAAAACCAAATTTGTAAAAAAAATTCACAAATTTATCCGTGGAAACGCTAATAAGGAAAAATCGCTAATATAATGTTATTCTTTACAAAGAATGCATAGTGCGTATTCTAAATTTCACTATGAGTGTGCTAAATAGACAAAGATTAATTTTCGAACAATCGATGCTTCGACTATTTATTTGTTTTGTATCAACAATTCTATTTTTAACTGGGAATCTGTTCTGTGCAGAAAATCAACCTACTCGATGGGAAAAAGAGATTCAATCTTTTGAAATTTCTGACCGTACTAATCCCCCTCCAAAAAATGCAATTCTCTTTATTGGCAGTTCAAGTATCAGATTGTGGAAAGACCTGCAAAAGGATTTTCCAGATTTATCGGTAATAAATAGAGGATTTGGCGGTTCACAAATAGAGGATTCCACGTTCTTTGCTGAAAGAATAATTTTCCCGTATGAACCAAGGTTAATTATTATGTATGCAGGAGGAAATGACATTAATGCAGGGAAAACTGCCATGAGGGTTTATGAAGATTTTAAAGCCTTTGTTAACAAGGTTCATTCGAGACTACCTTCAACAAAAATAGGCTACGTATCTATCGCACCGAACCCAGCGCGATGGAAACAAATTGAAACTGTTAGAGAAGCAAACAGGCTTATAAAAGAATATACTCTGAGAGATCCAAGATTATTCTTTATTGATACCCATTCGCACATGCTTGGAAAGGACGGAAATCCCCTACCAGATATTTTTGTAGAGGATAAACTACACATGAACCGAAAAGGATATGAAATCTGGAAAAAAGTGATTCAACCATATCTTTATTAGGTTTATTTTTCTTTTATGGCAATTCCGGTTTTAAACATAGAACAAATCAGAGCATGGGAGAATGCTACCTGGGAATCGGGTATTTCTCAGGAAGATGTTATTAAAAAGGCAGGCGCAATGGTTGCATACTATGCCGAGAAAATGACCAGCCCCTGCAGTTTAATACTTGGCATAGGAGGCAAGGGACATAACGGTGATGATACTGAACAAGCGATAAATCAAATTAAAAATAATAGCGCCGATTTTATAAGAGCAGTTATTGCAGCAAAAGCAGCACAGCAATCTCAGCCCGGTCTAATTACGTTAATAACGCTTGCCGATTCATATATACCTGTCGCAAGTCAGCTTTCAGCAGTAATGGTTCACCCGTGGCGTCCGTCTTTAGAACTGCCTGAAAATACCACAGGTATTGTTATAGGTCCAGGTCTGGCATCCTCAGAAATTCCACCTGGTCTGGTAGACTTTGTGGTTAAACTCTGGGACCAATTTCCTGGACCGGTGTGTGTGGATGCAAGCGCTCTGGATTGGTTGCCTGAAAAATCTATAAGTTCAAAAGCTCCACGAATTATAACACCACATCCCGGCGAGGCTGCAAGAATGTTAAAAACAACAACTCAAAAAGTTCTTTCTAACCGTTTTGAGACTGTCCGTTCGCTTTCAAAACGATTTGGTAACACCTGGGTAGTTCTAAAGGGACACCAGTCATTAATAGGAAATTTCAATGGAATTATATATGTAAATTCCACCGGTAATCCATGGCTTGCTCAAGGCGGAGCCGGCGATGCGTTGGCAGGATTTCTCGGGGGGCTAATTGCTCAACCACAACTGCAGAGTGATATTTTAAAGACAATACGCTACGCTGTGTGGAAACACGGCTTAACCGCAGATTATATGCAATCTATCAAAACCGGATGGACAATTGAAGAATTAACCCAACATCTGGGCAAAAAATTCACTGATAATGAATTTATTTTAAAAGTTTGTTAGTTCCTCTAAATTATTTGAGCGGTTTGGGCTGGGCTTTTTCCCATTCTTCCTTTGAAACATTCAGAACCTCATGAATGAAAACAAATATACCCTTTTTATTGCCAACAATAACATCAGGCAATCTGTCCCCATTAATATCGGCGGCAACCACCTGTGTCCCGACACCTGAATTATCATCTATCAAGTATGGAATAAAGTCCACTGTTTTATCCGGATTCCGCACAGTCTTGAACCAGTACAACACCGCTGGGGCATTTGGCTCGTCATCCCCTGATGGACCATGAGCCCAAAAACGTTTGCCTGTCACAAAATCTTTTATTCCGTCTCCATCCATATCAACGAGATCAAAAGCGTGAGCCTGTGAAAACTTAACGCCATACTTGTTGTCCTCAGGTTTACTGCCTACTATCAAATGTTTTATAAAATCGATTTGTCCGTCTTTGCGAACCTGCTCATACCATGCTATGCCGAAATTGTGAGGAGCGAGTGTTGTGAGAATATCGTTTAAACCATCACCATTAAAATCATACGCAAACATTTGTGCACTTCCTGTTTTCGCAGCAAATGGGTATTTGTGAAAAGTCCAGATTGGATCACCCTGAAGTGATGCTGGTTGTTCCCACCAACCTTCCGCCTCAATGAAATCCATACGTCCATCGCCATTAACATCGCCGATTCCGAGTCCGTGCGTGTATTTGTGCCATGAACCCTTTGGCGTTATCGGATACCACTTCCACGGTTGAGTTGGGTCTTCACGATTTATCTCTACATATCCGAAATAACCCTTTGAATTACATACAATTTCAGGAATTCCGTCTCCGGTAACGTCTACAAATCCCGGAGATTCGTTATCGAGAACATCAAAGGCAAGATGTTTTTTCCAGTATTCTGTACCATCCGGATTCTTTTTGCCTTTCGGATTTTCATACCAGTAAACCTCTGTCCCCGGTAATCCATAAATCATAATGTCAGTCCAACCGTCTTTATTAAAATCGTATGCATAAGTGAAAAAATTATCCGAATAATCATTTTCATTTCCAAGCGCGCCTTTATATCCCGGAATCACAACCTCTGTACCATCCGGCTTTTTTATTTTGGATGTCTTTGTGGCAGGACGAAACTCGTGTCGGATTTTAAAATCGGGTCCTTCCCACCAGAAAGGTCCACCGCAAATGTCTATCTTTCCGTCATTATTAAAATCTCCATAATAAGCCCCTTCGCACCAGAACTGGTCTGTAAGCTGAATTTTTCTAAATTTATGAATTTTATATTCAGCAGACTGGCAAAAACCTGCAAATACCAGAACGCATCCGATTATAATTATGTGTTTTAACATATTTTTAAATTAACATCTTAATATTCCCGTTCAAGAATTTCTTTTTTATCTGTTAATACTGAAAAACAAAAATATTTATTTAATAATAAGCGAAAATAGTCATAATAAATTTCATCAGGAAATATCGGGACAATAATTCTGTAACATCAAGATTTCAAAAACAGGTTCTATTCGAATCCATATTTTCGTTTATCAAATTATTATAAACTTGAAATTATCACGATTTTTCTGCATGGTTTACCTTTAAATGCTCGAGAACTGCGATATTAAGAATATTCAGTCAAATGATGACATACCACCGTGTCTGGCGGTGGTGATTCCGGTCTATAATGAAGAGAGTACTGTCGAAAAACTGCTTAATATCGTTTTAAAGCAACGCCCGGTACAGGAAGTTATTGTAGTTGATGATGCATCAAAAGACAACACATGGGAAATTTTGCAAAAAGTTGCATCTAAGGATCAGAGAATTAAACTTTTTAGACATGAGATTAACCAAGGCAAAGGAGCAGCATTAAGAACCGGTTTCTCAAAAGTGACTGCCCCGTTTGTTATCGTCCAGGATGCCGACCTTGAGTATGACCCGACAGAATACTACCTTTTATTAAAGCCCGTGCTGATGGATAAAGCAGATGTAGTTTTCGGTTCCCGGTTTCTGGGGTTTGGCGCTCACAGGGTCTTATATTACTGGCATTCGCTCGGAAATCATCTATTAACGACCCTATCCAACATGGCAACAAACCTCAATTTAACCGACATGGAAACCTGCTATAAACTCTTCCGTAAAGAAGTTATTGATAAAATTAGAATTGAAGAAAACCGTTTTGGATTCGAACCAGAAATAACCGCAAAGGTTAGCAAATTGAATGTACGGATTTATGAAGTCCCAATCTCCTATTACGGGAGAACTTACGCAGAAGGCAAGAAAATTGGCTGGAAGGATGGGCTCTGGGCATTGTGGTGCATCATTAAATATAATTTTTTAAAAAAATAATGACCCACGGAAATTCATTACAATCAAATAACGTCAACTTCGAATTTGAAGGTCTTCAATTCGCTAATAATTATCGCTCTGCCGTTCTCAAAGAATTCTATCCATTTTTAAAAGGAGATGTTATTGAAGTCGGAGCTGGACTCGGGCAATTTACGGAAATTTTAAAGTCTGTACCCGCTGTAAAAAAGATTGTAGCGATAGAGCCTTACGCGCCATTCTGCGAGCAATTCAGACGTAGTCATCCCGGCATTGAATTAATAAACGGAACAATTAATGAGATTAACAATCGCACAAATTGGGATGCTATTGTTTCAGTAAACGTGCTTGAACATATCGAAGACGATGAAGCGGAATTAAAAACTTATTTCAATCTTTTGAAATCAAAACATGGCTTTTTATGTCTTTTCACACCAGCGAGGATGGAGATTTATTCAAAGATCGATAAAATATTTGGACACTACCGCCGTTATACAAAACAAACACTCAGGGAAAAACTTGAATCCGCTGGATTTAATGTAATACGTATTCATTACTTTAACTTTGTAGGTTACTTTGGATGGGCGTTAATTTTTAAAATCTTAGGAACAGAAAGATTTAATCCAGCCGCTGTAAGAAACTTCGACAGATTTGTACTGCCTGTAGTACACTTTATAGAATCAAATATTATACGTCCGCCGATAGGGCAAAGTCTGGTTGCAATCGCCCAGGCATCAGAAAAATAAAATACGCATTAAGAAACCGAATAATTCGAATTTCTCAATGCGCGTTTGAGTTTTCTGAAAAATTATTTATTACGCAGTTGCAGCAGTAAGCGCCTGATCAAGATCCTGCAGAATATCATCAATATGTTCAATACCTACGCTTAGTCTTATGAGTTCTGGTGTAATACCTGCCGCACGTTGTTGTTCTTCATTCAGTTGAGAATGGGTAGTTGTAGCAGGATGAATTGCAAGACTCTTTGCATCTCCGACATTGGCAAGATGGGAAAACAGTTTAAGAGAGTCAATAAATTTGCTGCCTGCTTCCCTACCCCCTTTAATGCCGAAGACTACAATCGAGCCTCCCTTGCCACGAAGATACTTTTTGTTTAGTTCATACATCGGATCAGTTGGTAATCCCGGATACCGAACCCATTGTACCCGTTTATCCGAAGATAGGTATTTAGCAACGGCAAGGGCGTTTTCACAGTGACGCTCCATTCTCAAAGGAAGGGTTTCTATTCCTTGAAGGAACATCCATGAATTATCCGGGGATATACATGCCCCAAGATTACGAAGCGGGACAGTGCGCATTCTTAAAATAAATGCCAGCGGTCTCAATGGGTCTGGTAAGTCATGCCCCCATCTAAGCCCATGATATGAGTTGTCAGGAACATCGTATAATGGATGTTTACCCCCTGCCCAATTGAATTTTCCGCTATCAACCACAATACCTCCAATACCAATCCCATGTCCCCCAAGCCACTTAGTTAGCGAGTGAACAACAATGTCAGCGCCGAATTCTATTGGCTTTGTCAAATATGGAGTCGAAAATGTGGAATCCACAATCAATGGTATCCCGTGAGCGTGTGCAATTTTCGCAATCGCTTCAATATCAGCTATTTCCAGCGCAGGATTTGAAACGGTTTCACAGAATAGAGCGCGTGTTTTTGAATCAATTGCCTTTGCAAAATTTTCGGGATTATTCGAATCCACAAATTTAACCGTTATTCCAAGTGTCGGCAAAATATCATTAAATTGCGTATATGTTCCACCATATAAGTTTCTCGCACTCACAATGTTATCACCAGCCTGTGCAAGATTAATTACTGAATAAAAAATTGCGCTTGTGCCGGATGCAATTCCAAGTCCGCCCAATTCCGGAGCTCCCTCAAGCAAAGCCACGCGCTTTTCCAGAACCTCCGTTGTAGGATTCATTAAGCGGGTATATATATTGCCTAACTCTTTAAGTGCGAACAGGTTAGCTGCATGTTCAGTATTTTTAAACTGGTAACTTGAGGTGCGATAAACTGGTACCGCCCTTGATAACGTTACGGGGTCAGGTTGATAACCGCCGTGGATACATAGTGTTTCGAGTCTCATAATTTTTCTATGCTATTTTTTAGTTAACTTAAACTACCATGTAAAAAATTGCCATTTTAAAATTAAATGTCAAATAAAAAAATTATTAATATAATTATGATAGTAATGATTAAATCACTTAATCTTCACAACCTATTTTCTTATATCTCTCTAAATACTTGATTAAAAACTCTCTTGCTTTGTGTATTAATAAGTTTAATTTGAAATCGTGAAGTTAATTTTTATAGGTGATATTGTTGGGAATCCGGGCAGAAAAGCGGTAAAAGAATTACTGCCATTATTGAAATTACGTTTGGGGCTGGATTTTGTAATTGCCAACGGTGAAAACGCAGCCGGTGGGGCTGGCATTACAATAAATACAGCAAATGAATTATTTGATGCAGGGGTTAATGTTATTACAAGCGGCGACCATTTATGGGATCAAAAGGAGGTTGTGAAATTGCTTGAGTCAGAACCTCGTTTTTTAAGACCGTTAAACTATCCGAATGGAGTTCCGGGGAAAGGGAGTAATGTTTTTAACTTGGACAATGGGACTTTTGTGGCTGTCATGAATCTTCAGGGCAGAGTTTTTATGGATCCCATAGAAAATCCATTTCAATTCGCCTTAAAAGAGGTGGAACAATTACGTCAAAAAACTAATATAATTATCGTTGATTTTCATGCTGAGGCTACCTCAGAAAAAATAGCCATGGGATGGATGCTCGATGGTAAAGTTAGCGCTGTGCTTGGAACACATATTTGAAAATCTATTTCCTGAAGAAAGCAGAAGGCAGGTATTTTCTGTTAGTGAGATAACTCGGACCATTAAAAAATTACTCGAAGAAAGAGTTGGCTCGGTCTGGATAAGCGGAGAGATTTCCGGGCTAAAATTTCAAAGTTCCGGTCATATATATTTCACGTTAAAAGATGAGTGGGCTCAAATTCAATGTGTCCTCTTTAGAGGGGAAGATGTTCGTGATAAAGAATCGTTGAAAGATGGTTTAAAAATTCTCATTAAAGGGGATTTGACAGTTTATGAACCCCGTGGACAATATCAGGTTGTTGTAAGGAAGATTGAACTTCTGGGTATTGGCGCGCTTCAGATTGAATTTGAAAAGTTAAAGAAAAAACTCCAAGCAGAGGGACTTTTTGACAGCACGAGAAAAAGAGAAATTCCCAAATATCCGCGGAGAGTTGGCGTGGCAACTTCACCTGACGGGGCAGCAATAAGGGATATTTTGCATGTGATTGGCAGAAGATTTGCCGGGATTGAAATAATTCTCGCCCCTTGTCGTGTTCAGGGTGAAGGTTCCGCTTTAGAAATCGCAGCAGCAATAAAACTTTTAAATGAATATTCTGAGAAATGTGGTTATGGGGAAAAAATTGATGTGATATTAGTTACCCGGGGCGGTGGAAGTCTTGAGGATCTTTGGGCTTTTAACGAAGAGATAGTAGCAAGGGCAGTGTTCAGCTCTGCAATTCCTGTGATTTCTGCTGTGGGACACGAAATTGACTTTACAATCTGCGACTTTGTGGCAGACCTCAGGGCAGCAACACCGAGCGCCGCTGCAGAGATATTAACTGCAAACTACGTTTCCGCAATTGAAAAAGTTGGAGAACTCAAAGAGCGACTTTCAAGGTGTGTGGACATTAAAATTTCAAACTCATTTGAACAATACAGGTTATTAGTCCCGAGACTGCAACAATTACATCCGAAGAAAAAAATTGAAGAATTTTCACAATATTTGGATGACATGTTAATTAAACTCAACATTCCGTTGAAAAATAAATTAAAAGAAAACAATCAAAACCTGATAAATCTGATAACGAGACTACACAACTTACATCCGGAGGAAGACTTACGGCAATGCAGGGATAGGATTAAAGACTATTACAGGAGGCTTGATTTAATCACTACACAGTCGTTAAGAAGAAAACATATGGAATTCAGACTGGTGAGCGAAAAATTAAAAATTTTGTCGCCTGAAAACGCATTTCAGCGGGGATTTTCAATAACTATTGATCCGCTAACCGGGAGAACGATTAAATCAATCGACACAATAAAAGAAAATCAGGAAATTAAGACAATTTTAAGAGATGGAGAATTTAATTCTGTGGTAAAACAGGTTTCAAAAAAATCAAATTAAAATTCCATTAAAATATGATAGCGTTTCTTAGAGGAAAACTGGTTGAAGCGCTGCCAACTCATGCAATACTGGATGTAAACGGGATTGGATATGAGGTGTATATTCCCGTTTCATCTTATGAGAAATTGCCTAAAATAGGATCAGAAGTTGTTTTATTGACCCACCTCTCAATCCGCGAAGATGCTCATGTTCTTTACGGATTCGTTACGCAGGAAGAACGAGACCTGTTTCGGTTGCTGATTAACACCGTTAGCGGAATAGGACCGAAAATCGCGCTGAATATATTAAGCGGAATGAGTCCTGTAGCATTCAAAGGGGCAGTGGCGAGCGGCGACGTTAAAGCGCTGTCAAAAATATCAGGCGTTGGGAAAAAGACTGCAGAAAGAATAGTGGTTGAATTAAAAGATAAGATTGGGACAGCCGGAACATGGGAAGCCGAAAGCGCAAGGAGAGGATTGTCTCCTGATGATCAGAAGATCAATGATGCTGTACTTGCCCTTATAGCCCTTGAGTTTAACCGGGATGAGGCTTATAAGGCTGTTCGCGAGGCATTTAACCAACTTGGTGCAAATGCCACAGTCGAAGAACTTGTTCGAACAAGTCTAAGGTTAACTAAATAATCCTTAATACAAATTAAGGTTTTATTACAAATTCGTGTAATATTACTTCCAAATTCAACTTGGGGGAAACTAATCCTCCCGTCGCTTTGTAATCAAAAGATAACATCCGACTAAGCAGCACAATCCTATACTGGCAAGACTGATGAATAAACTTAGAGGTGATGGCTGGAATTTATACTCTACTTCATGTTTTCCAGGCTCGAGGTAAACACCACGCATGAGATAATTTGCTTTGAAAAGTTGTCCCGGTTTACCATCAATCCATACTTTCCAATCAGGCGCATATCTATCGTTTAGGAGTAAAACCGAAGGCGTTTTAACATCAACCTCAATTTTAATATCCTTTGGCTCATAATATTTTATGCCGACCTGAACCGCCATTGTTGGTTCTTTAACTGTTGGCGCAGGAATATTACTGCTTACAATTACACTTTGCCATGGATCGAACTGCGGATCAGACAGTTTCTGGAGTATTTCCTGTTCGTTTGTAATAGTAATCCAGTGTGTATATAGAGCCGCTCTTGGTAATGCTGCTTTCCATTCAATTAATGCGAACAACCCATTTGTTTTCGGGGATGCGGTTAATTCCTCGAGACGGGTTGCACGTTCAACTCCCGGTTTAGGCTCTAAATCAAATGGGATAAGTACTTTAAATCGTTTTTGCACAGGGTCGAGATGGTTATTCAGGATTTCGGCAAAGCTTGCAAGCCCTACAAGGTATTTTGTATTCATTAATTGCCAATACCTTGGTATAGATTGCAAAGTTGAGAAAGTCTTCAACATTGCTTCATAATCCTTCGGCATTCGTGGCATTTGGGCATAATTTGCGGTTTGAATGTTGTAATATAGGAAATGGTGTTGTAGCCACTCCTGATAATAGAGCATAGCGAAAGTTTGTTCCAGTTGCTGAATTTGTGGAGGTAAATTGACACCAGCCATGTTCATTAAATTCAATCCCGCAATTCTGATGTCGTAAGAAACCCTTCCGTCAAGCGGTTTTTCTCTCAGAAAATCAATTATGGGGTTCGTGGCATACTTTTCTTTGTAATCGTAGTAGATAATCCATGGCGCATTTGCCCTACACATGTCACCAACAAGAATTGCCCCTAAAACTATTGCTCCAATCTTTGCCTTTCTACCGCTAAAAAATCCTGTTATAAACAACCAGACTGCGACTGCGGAAATGACTAAAAAGATTAGATAAAGATATACTTCTCCCACTGAAAAATTTGCAATCTGGGACAAATCAGTGCAGAGATTGACCAGAAACCAATAATTTTTCTATCTCTGTCGTTGAAAACTGAATTCTTTTTTCTAAGAGACTCAAAGATTGCCCAGAACGCAATTAAGACAACGAGGACTCCTGCATATTCTCCGGAACCTGAATGTCTGTCATAACCTACATTCATTCCCAAATCGCGCCTTGGATCTCTGCCAACCTGTCCCCAATAAGACGCTTCATAAAGGTGGCTTCCGGCATCAACCATACGATAGCCAAATAAACCGGGTATTATCACGCGCAAAGTTTCAATCTTTGGTAAACTCCATTGTGTGGCAAAATACCACCTTTCCAATTTTGTTCTCGAATCTTGATCAGTACCTGCCACACCAATCACCTGAGTTGTAATGAGAGTTAACAAAACGTGAGCGGCAACAAGTGCGGAGCAAACAGCAACAACTGCAACTCTCCAAGCTCCTTTAAATAAACCTTTACTTAAATTACCCTCTTCCAGATATGCTAAAAACACGGCGAATGCAGCAAACAGCAAACTGTATAATGCCCCGACATCAAATCCTTCCATTATTCCAAAACCAACAGCCATTCCGGCAATAATACATTTCAAAAATGCCCTGCCTTTAACTGCGCTGTTTAAAGCCGCAAGAGCGAAGAAAAATGCTGCCTGAGTTAATGCCCTCGAACATTGTCCCCAGCATGCATTAGAAAATGAATTCATATTTAAAGCAGCAGCAAGCCCCCCTAATGCCGCAACGTAATAATTAAATCCAAGTTGCCGAAAGAAAACCCACGCACTTATACCCAGTATCAAAAGCGTTACCGGAACATAAAATTTAGCAAACAACAACGGCTTAAGAATCATGGCGAGAAGGACAGATAAATTCGGGACAGCACTTGGCATTTCATACCCAGCAAGATAAATATCCATCCAGAACCCTAAAAATGAACCCGGTAATTGCGTCGCTTTAGTGCTTATTGCACCAAGTGGTCCATCATTGGCAAATACGACAAGTTCAGGTTTTAAACTGTCTCTAAACAAAAATAAGGCAATTAATGAAAGAACCAGTAAAAATGCCAAAAATCCAGTCTTTGTTTTTTTGTTATCAGCCATAAATTTACTTAAAAAATCGATTTCTTTTAATTCCGTAAACTTTAAATAATAGAATCTATTGCACAGAAAAATACAATTAAAAACTTTGCTATCTTTGAAATCTCGGACAAATTGATGGAAGATTAATTTTTTAAAAATATCCGGTTGCTATTTAGACCGTTATGACAGATAAAAATTAACTGCGAAATAAATCTGAATTTTATTTAAAAACTTTCTTTAAATATTCAATACTTCGTCTTGCGATTTCCTCAGGTCCTTCATCAAATTTAAACACTTCTACTGAGACATAACCATTATAACCGATTTCTTTTAAAGCGTTTGCTATTGGATAGAAGTCAACATCGCCGAAACCAGGACCTTTAAGGTTTTTGTCATTAGCATGGAAATGGGCAAGATATGGCGCTGATTCACGGATTATCTGTGGAATTGGTTTCTGCTCGGAAGACATAGCTTTTACATCGAGGATTAAACGAAAAGAAGGAATATTAAATTCCTTGATAAATTTAATAGCCTCTTCAGCCTTATTGATAAAATTAGTTTCAGAATGAGCAAGTGGTTCAAGACAAATAACTACACCCCTTTCGAATGCTAACTGGACAGCGTCATTAAATACTTCTTTAGCCCAGCCCCACGCTTGTTCGTAACTGATTCCAGGCAAAATGCTCCTTTGTTTCGGAGAACCTACAACAATAACTCTTCCCCCGATGTCCGCGCAAAACTCCACAAGTTCGCAAAAATAATCAGCCGTTTTTTTCCTTACTTCTTTATCCGGATGGGTTAAATACATTCCCTCTGCTTTCACAAGAACCCAATGTATTCCGGCAATTTCTATACCAACTTCGGCAGCATCTGCGCGTATTCTTTTTCTGTCAGAATCGGAAATTTCCGTAACATAATTTGCCAATGTAAAAGGGGCAATCTCAATGGCATGGTAACCAACATCTTTGGCGAACTGCATTGCGTCACGCAGTTTCCATCCATCGAAAATTTCGTTGCATATTCCGAATTTCATAAAAATTAAATTCGCTAAAAATGTGAACTATATCAAGAAAGATATTTGAAACGTGGTGTAAATTCTTTATTTAATTGGAAATCCAAAATATACTTTCAGACCGATGGATGTTGTTAAACCTACATTATATGATTTCCTGCCGCGTGATGAACGCGCAGACAACGATTTTTTATTTAGCCAGTTTCTGGACTACGTTTCTGCTCTCGGGCTTGAACTTTATCACTCTCAGGAAGAAGCAATTCTCGAGTTGTTTCAGGAAAAGAATGTTATTCTTAACACTCCGACAGGTTCCGGTAAAAGTCTTGTAGCGCTTGCGCTTCATTTCAAAAGCCTTGCTCAAGGAAAAAGGTCGGTCTATACCTGTCCGATTAAAGCCCTTGTGAATGAAAAATGGCTTTCTTTGTGTAAAGAATTCGGGGCACGTAATGTAGGATTATCTACCGGCGATGCAACGGTTAACAAAGATGCACCGATTCTCTGCTGTACAGCCGAAATTCTTGCAAATATTGCGCTACGTGAGGGTGAAACAGCCCAAATAAACGATGTTATAATAGACGAATTCCATTGGTATTCAGACAGGGATCGCGGTGTCGCATGGCAAATTCCTCTTTTAACTCTTCCGCAGGCGCGGTTTCTATTAATGTCGGCAACACTCGGAGATACATCTTTCTTTGAAACGGAACTTACAAAGTTGAATGGTTTGCCAACCGTAACAATTAAGTCAGACTTCCGACCCGTTCCTCTTGAATTTTCATATATAGAAAAACCGCTTGTTCATACTGTAGAACAGTTACTTCAGGAAGACAAAGCACCTATTTATGTGGTTCATTTTAGTCAGGCTGAAGCAGCTCAGAGCGCTCAGGATTTCATGTGTATTAATGTATGTTCCCGCGAAGAGAAAAATGCAATAGCAAGGGCAATTGAAGGCGTAAAGTTCAATTCTCCGTATGGTCCAAGCATACGTAACTGGTTGAAACACGGCATAGGATTGCATCACGCTGGACTTTTGCCACGGTATCGTGTGCTTGTTGAAAAACTATCACAGCAGGGGCTTCTAAAAATAATATGTGGCACTGACACTCTTGGCGTTGGTGTCAATGTCCCTATCCGTACCGTTCTTTTTACGCGACTCTCCAAATATGACGGGCAAAAAACAGGAATTCTGTCTGTCCGCGATTTTCATCAGATTGCAGGGAGAGCGGGGAGAAAAGGATTTGACGAACGTGGATGGGTTGTGGCGCTTGCCCCTGAGCATGTAATTGAAAATAAAAAACTCGAAGAGAAGGCTTCCAAAGACGGAAAGAAAGTTAAGAAAAGAAAAGCACCAGAAAATTTTGTTGGCTGGGATGAAAAAACTTTCTACCGGCTTGTAAATTCAAAACCGGAACAACTTGTCTCGCAATTCACAGTCTCTCACGGAATGCTTATAAATGTTCTCAGCCGGAAAGGGGATTCCTGCAAGGCAATGCAAAAAATCATTTCACGCTGTCATGAACCGCCTAAAGCAAAAAAGGAACACTTTAAAAGGGCATGGCAATTATTCAGGGCATTGCTTGATAAGAAAATTATTGAATCGACCGAAGTCAATTGCCCGGGAAATGTATGAGTCTCTTATGACATTTGATGATTATATTTACGAATATGATCTTCAACGCGCCGAGGGTCTTTTATTGCGTCATCTTTCAAACGTTCATAAAGTTCTTGCTCAGACTGTCCCTGATTCATTCAAGACCTTCGAAGTAATGGAAATGGAACAATATTTCAAGACAATGATTCGTCAGGTTGACTCAAGTCTGCTCGAGGAGTGGGAAAAAATGCGCAAATTGTCATTGTCCCCTGTTTCACAAGTTGCCCAAACAATTGATAAAACAGGGGCTTTACCAGAAATTGAGATTGAAAAGGAAGAGGACATTACCGAAGACCATAAAAAATTCCTTTCTGATATCAGAAATATTATTTTTGTATTTCTCCGAAACTGGAGTGTTGGAAACGACCGAAAGGCTATTGCTTCTTTGGAATCACTCAACGACATCCCGGACGAACTTTGGGAAACCGAGCAATACAAAAATATGTATGAAGAACTCCGCAAATCGCGTGATGATTATTTTAAAGAACATTCTCGTCTCTCCTTTGAACCTGAGGCACGAAATATCCGCCACACAGTCGTCAGTAAAAAAGACGAAAACGTATGGATTATTCAACAAACACTGGTGGACATCGACGGATTTAATGACTGGTTTGCTGAATTTGTTGTAGATATTGAAAAATCAAAAAAGGTACAAAAGCCGGTAATCAAATTTTCAAAGATATCGCCAATTGGAAAATGATTAATTTCCAAAAGGTTTGTTCTATAAAATAAACAGCAAAGTTTGTTCAAAAATCTTAATAGATTTCATTAACAATTCTTCATAACAATCTTGACATAAACTAACTGGAATATAATCCTCATTTATACGATATTGATTCTGATTATGACTGGATTAACTGAATTTATTCGAGAGTTTGATGCCGGAAACGGTAAAAAGGTAAATCTGTTCTCTTTGCCGGAATTAGAAAAGGCGGGTTACGGGAAGATTTCCCGTCTGCCGGTTTCCATACGGATTGTTCTCGAATCCGTATTGAGAAATGTTGACGGCAAGAAGATCACGGAAGCAAATGTACGCGACTTAGCGGCATGGGAGCCAAAGGCTCCACGCACAAATGAAATACCGTTTATAGTATCAAGGATTCTTCTTCAGGATTATACTGGTGTCCCTCTTCTTGTTGACCTGGCAGCGATGCGGTCGGCAGTGGCAAGAATGGGTAAGAATCCCGAAATAATTGAGCCTCTTGTGCCGGTAGATCTGGTTATAGACCATTCAGTACAAATTGATTACTGGGGTAGTGAGGATGCACTTAATAAAAATATGGAACTTGAATTTAAACGGAACCATGAAAGGTATCGTTTTCTGAAGTGGGGAATGCAGGCATTTAATTCGTTCAAAGTAATACCTCCCGGCACAGGAATTATTCACCAGATTAATCTTGAATACCTCGCAAAAGGAGTGATGCAAAACAATGAAGGAATTGTTTTTCCTGACTCTCTTGTCGGAACGGATTCTCACACCACAATGATTAACGGACTTGGTATTGTTGGCTGGGGGGTGGGTGGAATCGAGGCAGAAGCAGGCATGCTTGGACAACCTGTTTATTTCCTTACACCGGACGTTGTAGGCGTTTATATGCATGGCGAATTGCCGGAAGGCTCGACAGCAACAGATATCGCATTGACCGTAACAGAGCTCTTACGCAAACACAAGGTTGTTGGTAAATTTGTTGAATTCTTTGGTCCAAGCGCTGCTAAGCTTTCTGTTTTCGAACGAGCAGTAATTGCGAACATGGCTCCCGAGTACGGTGCTACTATGGGATTTTTCCCGATTGACGAAAAATGTGTAGAATTTTTGAGACTCACCGGACGTTCTGAAGAATTGTGCAAATTATATGAAAATTACTATCGCAGTCAGGGAATTTTCGGTATGCCGCGTGCCGGTGATATAGATTACTCTGACGTGATTGAACTTGATCTGTCTAAAATCAAACCGAGCGTTTCCGGACCTAAGCGACCGCAGGACCGAATTAATATTGAAAATGTCAAGTCGCGGTTCATGGAATTACTTACTAAACCAATAACAGAAAATGGCTACGGGAAAAATAAAGATGATGCGACTAAAGTTGTTGAAATTGAGTTGGATACTACGAATCAGAGTAAATCTGACGGAAAAGTAGCGATTAGTAATGGTTCAATATTGATTGCTTCTATTACGAGCTGCACTAATACTTCAAATCCATCACTCATGGTAGCAGCAGGAATAGTGGCTAAAAAAGCTGTGGAGAAAGGCTTGAAACCGCCTCGTTATGTAAAGACGTCGCTGGCACCAGGCTCTCGCGTAGTTACAAAATACTTGGAAGAAACAGGACTACAAAATTATTTGAATAAAATTGGTTTCTATCCCGTTGCCTATGGATGCGCTACCTGTATTGGAAACAGTGGTCCAATTGACCCAAAAATTGAAGATGCAGTTGTAAAAAACGACCTTATAACTATTAGCGTCTTATCAGGCAACCGTAATTTTGAAGCGCGAATTCATCCGAATATAAAAGCTAACTTTCTAATGTCGCCACCGCTTGTTGTTGCATTTGCACTTGCTGGTCGCATCGATATAGACCTTGAAACTGAACCGATTGGGTTGGATAAAAATGGAAGACCAGTTTATTTTAAAGAACTTTTGCCAACAAAATCTGAAATAGACTCATACGTCCAGAAGGCAATGAATCCTGAGTTCTATAAAGAACTTTATACTGACTTTGCAGGAAGAAACCCAAGATGGAACGCAATAGAGTCACCAACCGGCAAACTCTATGAATGGGATCCGGAAAGTACTTATATTCAGGAACCTCCATTCTTCAAGGACTTCACTTTATCGACACCGAAAATAACCAATATTATGTCCGCTCGGGCATTGGGTATTTTTGGAGACAGCATAACGACTGACCATATCTCACCGGCGGGTTCCATAAAGAAAAATTCGCCAGCTGGACAGTATCTCACGGAAAAAGGTGTATCGCCTCAGGATTTTAATAATTATGGAGCCAGACGCGGAAACGACCGGGTTATGGTTCGGGGAACCTTTGCTAATGTAAGACTTAAAAATTTAATGGTTCCGGGTGTTGAGGGCGGTGTCACCAAATTCCAGCCTTCCGGGGAAGTTATGAGTATTTTTGATGCTGCTATGAAATATGCAGAACAAAAAGTCCCTCTTGTAATTTTTGCCGGGAATGAATATGGAACTGGTAGTTCGCGTGATTGGGCAGCAAAAGGCACAAACCTGCTTGGGGTTAAAGCGGTTATAGCACAGAGTTTCGAGCGAATTCACAGATCAAATCTCGTTGGCATGGGTGTTCTACCGATTCAATTCAAAGAAGGTATGAATGCACAAACACTGGGTTTGGACGGTTCAGAGGTTTTTGATATATTAGGCTTGGACGACAATCTGAGTCCGCGTAAAGAACTAACTCTCGTTATTCACAGAAATAATGGTAAAACAGATGTCGTACCTGTCATTTGCAGAATTGATACAGCTATTGAAGTTGAATATTATAGGCACGGCGGAATATTACCATTTGTACTAAGACAACTTCTTCTAAAAAATTAAGGAAACAAGTTTGTAGCGCCAATAGAAGAATCTTGCTTAAGAAAATGGTGCCAGAGGAGGGATTTGAACCCCCGACCAAGGGCTTATGAGTCCCCTGCTCTACCACTGAGCTACTCTGGCACTTTAGCTCAACAAAAACCTTAAAAATAAATACATGCAAAATGAAATATGTCAATAAGAAATTCCCTAAAAATTAGTCTTTTTTTAATTTACTCTTAAATAATCGGTTTATTTTTTACTGCTTTCTGCAATATTTATTTTTAATGGAAGATTTACTGGAAAAAATTCGGTTTAACGCAAATAAACGATTAAATATTCCGATTGGAAAGGATTTCCAGCGTGAAATTCAGAGATTCAGAAATTTTCTAAAAGTAGAAAATCACCGATTAAAAATTTTCCATCGTTCCGGAGGTTCCGGAATTGAAGTTTGCAGAGCACGGGCTTTTGTTGTTGATGAGCTTTTCCGTTATCTTATTAAAGCGCTCTCAAAAGTTATTTATGGAAAAGAGATAGAATTTGACGAGCTGCCATTCGCGTTAGTGGCTAATGGGGGATATGGAAGGTCTGAACTAAATCCTTATAGCGATATTGATATAATGTTTCTTCATAATTTGCACCATCCGAATCATCCTCAGTTAAAACCGTGGGTGGATATAATATCACGTGGTGTGTTTTTTGATCTTGGGTTAAAAGTAATGCATACATTGAGGAGCATTGACGATTGCATCCAAATTGCAAATTCTGACATTCTCACAAAAACTTCATTAATGGAATCGAGACTTATACTCGGTGATTCCGAATTATTCGACAAATTCCAAAAGGAACTTTATGAAAAGTGTATTAGGGGTAAAGAAGATGACTATATTCGCGAAAGGATTGCAGATCAGGCGGCTCGTCGGGCAAAATACGGGAATTCCGCAACCATGCAAGAACCCAATATAAAGAATGGTTGCGGCGGACTACGTGATTTCCAAAATCTCCGCTGGATGGTTCTTGTTAAATATCGAGTGAACACACTCGACGAAATGGCAAAACAGGAACTGATTTCGGTATCCGAAAAAAAGGCGCTTGAGGAAGCATACGATTTTCTGCTGAAAGTGAGGACAGAATTGCACTATCAGGTTGGGCGTCAAATGGATGTTTTGATAAAACGATATCAACCTTCGGTCGCTTACAGACTTGGGTTCAAAGACCTATCTCCAAGCAGAAGGATTGAGGAGTTCATGAGTCAACTATATAAACACACGAGGAATATTTATTTAATTACAAAAAACACTGAAGAACGTCTTGCACTCCTACCGCAGAAGAATGCGGTTTTAGCAAAATCAGTTTTAGGTTTAATCACTACAAAAGTACATATATTTGATGGCTTTAAAATCGAGAATAATGCCATCACTTACGCTAACAGCCGGCTTTTTGACGATCAACCAAGGAGGTTGATGAGGATATTTCTTTACAGTCGTCAGCGTGGAATACCAATTCATCCAGAACTTATTCAATTAATCCGCAGGAAGATTCATCTTGTGCAGCGACAATTCCAGGCTGACCCTCATGTTGGTGAAACCTTCCTGCAAATCCTGAATGAGCGTGGAAACGTTGCGCCATATTTGAGACAGATGCACGAGGTTGGTTTGCTCGGAAAATATTTACCAGAATTCGGGAGGCTTACAAATCTTGTGCAGCATGAATTTTACCATCAATATACACTGGATGAACACACATTGATGTGCATCGAGAAGATTGATGCTATATGGACGGGCAAGACAAATGTTGATAAGTTTTACACTGCCTTAATGAAGGACATTGAAAAGCCATATTTGCTGTACCTGGCGATGCTACTTCATGACATTGGTAAAGGCGCAGGCGCTCCCCGTGGTAAACATGCATCAGTAGGTGCAAATCTTTCTTACGCGGTTGCAAAACGAATCGGTCTTGAAGAAACCGATGCAGAAACTCTCAGGTTCCTTGTTGAGAATCATCTTTACCTTGCAGAATTTTCTCAAAGACGAAACATTGATGACCCTGCTGAAATATCAATGTGCGCCAAAAAGATTAAAAATGGCGATAATCTTCGGATCTTAACAATTTTAACAGTCGCAGATACTCTGGGAACAAGCGAAAGGTTGTGGAATGGTTATAAAGATCAACTCCTGCAAACGCTTTTTATACGCTGTGATAATTTATACGTAAAGAGCCTTAACAGCGTTGAAACACAAATTCTCGATAGAGAAAAAATTGTTAAATCATTACTGCAAAAACTTCCACCCCATCACGACGAAGAAGCAGTCAGAATACATCTGAAAAATCTTCCTGTGCGCTATATTTACTCCCAGTCAATCCAGCAGATAACAACCGACTTAAATCTTGTTTACGAATTCCTTTACAATCAGGCATTTTCAAGGAACAAAGCGCTTTATCCTGTTATTTCATGGCACAATGAATCAAACAAAGGGTTTGGTGAAGTAAAAATATGCACATGGGACAGAACGGGTCTTTTTGCAAAAATCGCCGGTTCGTTAACAGCCAGTGGTCTGAATATTCTCTCAGCCCATATTTTTACACGTGAAGACGGTATCGCCATCGATACATTTTACGTAACCGATTTACAAACGGGAAAGTGCCCAACCAAAAAACAGCGAGAGAAGTTCGAAGATATTCTGAAACAAATTTTAACTGCAACCGGCGATAAATATACGATTTTTCCTGAAAAATTGATTAGCGAAATAGAACATGAGATTCTCAAGCAACGCCAATATTCGCCATATTACCAGGTAACTGCGGAGGAAAGAATACCTACTCAAATTTCTTTTATAAATGATGTTTCGGATAACCATACAGTAATTGAAATTGTGACTGAAGACAGGATTGGTCTTCTTTATCTAATCGCCAAAACATTCAGAGAACTTAAGTTAGACTTATCAATAGCAAAAATCTCCACTGAAAAAGGAGCCGCGATTGACTCATTTTATGTGTCTAAAACCGGCGGTGGTAAAATCATTTCACCAGAGGAACAACAATATATAAAATCAAGGCTGTTAAAAGTACTTGAAGAGAATGCTTTAAATAGTATTACGAAAAGTTAACAGTTAAAAATATTTTCAAATAATTTACTCCTCTCCACCAAGTTTTCTATATAAAGTGGCAAGGCTAATTCCAAGAAGGTCTGCGGCTTTTTCTTTATCGCCGTTTAATAATGAAATTACATGGCTTATATATTCGCGCTCGTATTTTTTAATAAAATCCTTTAACGGAATAATCTTGTCCTGACTAACTTGTGAGAACATTTGCGAAGAATACGTCTTCCCGCTTTCAATTTTTACATCGCTAAGATTATTTTTAATCTGCACTGGCAGATTTGTAACCGCTTCCATATCGTCTCTTGATGGACAAGGGACGGTCTCCTGTATTATTGGAGGTAAATCGGAAAAGTTGATAATTTCATCCTCGCTCAGCGCAGTTGCCCGCTCTATTGCATTCTCAAGTTCCCGCACATTCCCGGGCCAGTTATAACTCATCAGGGCATCCATAGCGGCTTTTGTAACACGAAATGGTTTTCCTGAAACAGGATGTTTTTTATCTTTTAAAAAGTGAGAAACAAGAAGCGGTATGTCATCTTTTCTTTCCCTCAAAGGAGGGAGTTTAATCGGGATTACATTCAGGCGGTAATAAAGGTCTTCTCTGAATTTTCCTTCCTTAACTCGTTGTTCAAGATTTTCATTTGTGGCAGCGACAACACGGACGTTAACATAGGTTGGGGTATTGTCCCCCACCCTTCGTACTTCACCTTCCTGTAAGACACGAAGTAAACGGCTCTGCAAAACAGGAGACATCGTCGCTATTTCATCAAGAAATATTGTCCCGCCATTTGCCTCTTCAAATAATCCTTTTTTATCCTGAATAGCGCCGGTAAAAGCGCCCTTTCTGTGTCCAAAGAGTTCAGATTCAAGCAAATATTCCGGGAGGGCACTACAATTTATCGGGACGAATCTCCCGTTCTGCCTCCGGCTGTTAAAATGCAAGGCTCTTGCTACGAGTTCCTTACCTGTACCGCTTTCTCCTAAAATCAAAACAGTGGAATCTGTATTTGCAACTCTTTCAATTATTTTGAAGACCTCCTGCATCCGTTGAGAAGCCCCGATAATCTGATTAAAATGATATTTTTGTTTAAGAGTTTGTTTTAGGTAAAAGTTTTCAGTAATTGTATTATAAAAGTCGAGAGCGCGTTTTATGCATAGCTTGAACTCATCAAGTTTAAATGGTTTTTCAATATAGTCAAAGGCGCCAAGCTTCATTGCTTCAACGGCGGTTTCAACCGAGCCATATCCTGTTATAACAATTACAATAGCCGGAAATACAAGCGACCTTGCTTTCTTTAAAACTTCAAGCCCATACGCGTAATTTGTTTTATCGAGGTAAAGGTCTGTGATGACAATATCGGGATTTACGGATTCTATTGATTCAACCGCTTTTACACCGCTCGAAAATGGGAAAACCTCGTGTCCTTCTGCACGAAGTTTTTCAACCACCATCTGTAACATGGTTATATCATCATCTACAACTAATATTTTTGCCATGTGCTGTATTTCCTGAAAGTAAAGTATGTTGCTTTACTAATCTCAAATACACCAGTTTGTTTTCAACGGGATGGATTGATAATTTCGCTCATCTTGAATATTGGCAAGAACATACAAATTGCTATACCGCCGACAGTTATCCCAAGAAAAACAATCAGCAAAGGTTCAATCAATGAAGTGAGTCCTGATAATGTTGTTTCTATTTCATCATCGAGAAAATCAGCAATTCTCTCCAACATAGAATCGACTTTACCTGTTTGCTCGCCTACTGTCATCATTCTGATAATCATGGACGGGAACAATGGACTTTTAGCAAAGGCATTAGACATGCTTTCACCTTTTTCTATATCGCTTGCGGCAGCGATAATCGCTTTTTCCATCCCAACATGTCCGACTGTAGATGAAACAATGTTCAACACTTCAAGGATTGGAACACCACTACGTATCAGAGATGCAAGCGTTCGGGTAAACCGGGCAAGACAAATTTTATGTCCGATCTGTCCGAAAATTGGGAGCTTAATTCGAATTCTATCCCAGAATTCCCTTCCTGGTTTAGTTTTAATATAATATAGCCATCCCCATATTGCTCCTCCGACGACAAGGAGTAATACGACAATCCATCGTTGAAGCAGCGCGCTTAAGTCAATTAAGAATTGTGTTGGACCAGGCAATTTAGCACCAAAACCGGCATAAATCTCCCCGAATACAGGGACAACTTTGACGAGCAGGAAAATTGTTATTCCGATAGCCACAATTGTAACGACGGTCGGATACATCATGGCAGATTTTACCTTCTTTCTTAACCTCGCAGTATTCTCAAGATAAGTTGCAAGGCGGGATAATATTTCAGCCAGTAAACCGCCACGCTCACCTGCCCCAACCATTGATACATAGAGACGGTTAAACGCCTTTGGGTGTTTAGACAAAGCCTCAGAAAGACTATCTCCAGATTCTACCCGAGCTGTAATATCCTTAATAATGTCCCGCATTGCCTTATTGCTGGTTTGTTCAGCAAGAGCCTGTAAAGATTGAACAATAGATAGACCAGCGTCAATCATCGTAGCTAATTGTCTTGTGAAAATAACGAGGTCCTGTAGGGGGACTTTACCGCCTATTGTTTTTCCCTTTTTTCCAACTTTTTCCTGAATAGAAATAACAAGCAAATTACGATTCAAAAGAGCCGCTATTGCCGTTTGTTCATTTGAGGCATCAAGCGTACCCCTTATTTCCTTTCCCGTAGCAGCGTCACGTGCAATATAGATATAGGTCGGCATACCAGCTTATAGTTACCAGACTTTTCTATAATTTTCAATTAAATAATACTAAAGCAGAAATCCTGCTTTTATTTTACTGAAAATCATTCAGTTGTTTCCTTTTGAAGTTCTCTGACTATGTAGTCTCTGAACTCGGATATAAGAAAAGGCGGAATTCGTACTTTAAAACGGACACCCTCTGCCTCGTAAGAACGTTCCACAACCTGACCGACGTGATAAACCTTTGCAGCAAGCGCCGGATTTTCGTGTGGTATAAGAATCTCTACAAATTGTCTGACCGGTTTTAACATGGATGATAATGCTCCAAGCAAATCGTCAATGCCTTTTCCGGTTTTTGCAGAGATGAAAACTGCGTTTGGGAATAATTCACTCCAATATGGAGGAATTTCTTCATTCATTAATCTATCAATTTTGTTAAACACCATGAGTGTTGGTTTATTTGCAGCCCCGATTTCTTCAAGAACCGCATTAACAGCAAGTATCTGCTCGCGTGCCTGAGGATGGCTTATATCAACGATGTGAAGGATTAATTCAGCTTCAACAACCTCTTCAAGGGTTGCTTTGAATGCTTCTACTAATCTGTGGGGAAGTTTTCTTATAAAACCAACTGTATCTGACAAAAGCACATTCTGGTTCGTGGGTAATCGCAGTCTGCGCGTCATCGGGTCAAGTGTTGCAAACAGCTTATCCTCAGCAAAACCATTAGCACCTGTAAGTCTGTTCAACAATGTAGTTTTTCCAGCGTTTGTATATCCAACCAGAGAAGCAAGGGGCCACATGTGCCGTTGTCTGCCTTGACGTTGAACTGCGCGACGCTGACGAACTTCTTCAAGATCCATAATTATACGTTCTATTCTCTCCCTTACCCGTCTTCTGTCAGTTTCTAATTGGGTTTCACCTTCACCACGCATGCCAATACCACCTTTCTGTCTCGAAAGGTGTTCCCAGAATCTTGTTAATCTTGGCAGGAGATGTTTTAACTGAGCAAGTTCGACCTGTAATTTACCCTCTTTGGTTTTTGCGCGTTGTGCGAATATATCAAGAATCAAAGAAGTCCTGTCTATAACCTTGCATTTAAAAATCTCTTCCAGATTTCTTGCCTGAGCAGGAGTCAGTTCATCGTCAAAAATTACGGTGTCTACCTCATTTTTCTGGCAGAACTCAGCAAATTCATAGGCTTTACCTTTACCAATAAATGTGCCTGCATTAGGCGAATCGAGTTTTTGTATTCCCTCGCCGACAACATACCCTCCAGCTGTTTTAACAAGCTCATTAAGTTCAGCCATTGAATCTTGGACGTCGAATGCGTCCCTCGATTTTAGCTGAACTCCTATCAAAAATACCCTCTCGGGTTTTCTATTTCTCGTCTCTATTAAACCTTTCAATTCAGTACCAGATAGCCTTTCAAGAATAAGATATTAAAAATCCAAAATATAATCACTTATGGTTAAACACAATATATTCTAATCCAAAATGTTTTCAATAGGTATCCACTAATTAAAAATAGTCAGATCTAATGAGATTTTTTCTAAATATTTGTTCATCTGATTCGTCAAAATTTCATAGAAATGACATCCAGAATTATAAAACTGCATTGTTTTTCGGCGTTATTAATCGCCCTTTATTTTATTTTAAATTCTGCATCGTTAGCAGAAGAAGCAAAATATTTATCACCAATTGCAATCGTTAGGAACTCAGACAACACTAAACTTTTTATAGCATGTGGCACTGCAAATAAAATCCTTGTTTTCGAAACGAAAACTGAAAAGGTGATTAATTCAATATCTATTGATGGGAAACCGTCAGGTTTGACAATTAACAAGAGCAACGATGTTATTTTTGTTTCATGTGCATCTCATGAAAGTGTTGTCTATATGATTAATGGGAATGATGGGAAAGTGCTGAAAAGGTTTTATGCCGGTCATACAGCCCGTTCCCCAGTTTTATCCCCTGACGGCAAAAGACTTTATGTATGCAATCAATTCAACAATAACATCTATGAATTTGATATAGAAAGCGGAAGGGAGTTGCGAAGAATAGATGTCATACGTGAACCCGTATCAATTGCTATAACACCTGATAACAAATATCTATTGGTAGCTAATCATCTTCCGGTTGGCAGAGCAGATGAAGGTAGAATGGCTGCAGAGGTTACTATAATTGATATTGATAATTGGCGCGTGTTTAAAAATCTTAGATTACCAAACGGAAGCACAGATTTGAAAGAAATCAAAATATCGCCCGACGGTAAGTTTGCCTGTGTTACTCATTTGCTTTCCAGATTCCATATGCCTACAACACAGCTTGATCGCGGCTGGATGAACACAAACGCTAAAACTATAATCGATCTAACAGATTTCAGCATTCTAAATACTGTTTTACTTGATGAAGTGGACCGTGGCGCTGCAAATCCATGGGGTATCGAATGGACGGATGATGGAAAATTTCTGTGTATTACACACGCCGGAACGCATGAAGTAAGCATTATCGATTTCCCACAATTAATTTATAAATTAAAAAAACTTCCTAAAACTCCTGAATCAGACAAGGCTTATGATTATGTTAATGTATCCCGATGCTCTTCAGATGTTCCTAATGACCTGTCATTTTTAGTCGGATTAAGGAAACGGATATCACTTAGGGAAGATGCAATTGGACCACGGTCCCTGACCATAATAAACGCACGTGCTTATATTTTAAACTATTTTTCTGACTCTGTGTCTATAGTCGATATAAACACAACAAACGCTATTCCGAGGACTGTCTTACTTGGCGAGAAAAAACCTGTGTTTGACAAAATCAGAGAAGGAGAAATGTATTTTCATGACGCACGGTTATGTTTTCAGGGATGGCAGAGCTGTGCAAGTTGTCATCCTGATGACGCAAGGATCGATGGGTTAAATTGGGACTTATTAAACGACGGCATTGGCAACCCCAAGAACACAAGATCGTTGCTGTTTAGTCACAAAACACCGCCAGCAATGAGTCTTGGGGTCAGAGATACTGCTGAAACTGCAGTAAGGTCAGGTATTCGTTATATATTATTCGGGATTCCTGATGAAAAAATTGCAAGCGCAATAGACGAGTATCTGAAATCTCTTAAACCAGTTCCAAGTCCGTTTCTTATCAAAGGTTCTCTTTCACCTGCTGCGGTAAGGGGGATGAAAATCTTTGATGAGATCGGATGCGCGAGTTGTCATCCACATGGTTTATACACTGATTTACAACAATATGACGTCGGTACTGCAGGAACCTATGATAAATCAACGTCTGAGTTTGATACACCGACACTAATTGAAGTATGGAGAACCTCTCCATACCTACATGACGGCTCGGCAATTACATTAAAAGAGGTATTAACTACAAAGAATAAAAACGATATACATGGCAAAACCTCTCAATTAACTGAACAACAATTAAAAGATTTAATAGAATTTTTATTGTCATTATAGAAATATTAATATTTAAATATTAGGTAAAATCCAGTATGGAAACAAAAGGGAAAATTAGTTTATTTAGATTAAAATCTGCGGGATTAAATGGTGTTAAGATTGATACATGCAACCATTCTGAATTGCATGTAACATTTACGCCTTTGGAAAATGAATCTGTGGATAATTTCATCGAACGATTTCTTCAATGGATAAATTCATCCGACGTTCAGATCGTCAGACATGAAATTTTCGGAGGGTTGCAATTACGTGAAAAATTACTTTCAGAGTTAAACAAAAAAACAGGGGGAATTAAATGGCCTATTTTATGGTCTCAGGGGATTAAGTCAGTAAATCCGGATATTATCTGCGGAATGAACCTTATGGCAGTCGAGGGTACACCAGTTACTACTATTAAGCATAACGGGAACATTGTTGGTTGTTCATTCTATGACGGATATGCAAAGAACTTTATATTAGGAGAGCTATATCCAAATAACGTTAACGCCTCCCGAGCTGAGCAGGTTGCTGAACTTTTTGAAATAATAGAAAATATCCTTGAATCTGTATCCCTTAACTATTCAAACGTAATCAGAACATGGTTTTTCCTTGATGATATAAACTCATGGTACGATGATTTTAACAAAGTCCGAACCACCTTTTATAAAAAACACAGAGTATTTGACGGTGTTGTCCCCGCAAGTACCGGAATAGCAGGTATAAACTACAAAAACTCTGCTGTTATGGCTGGCGCATGGGCTGTTCAGTCAAATAATAGTAGTTTCGGATATAAGGAGGTTGCATCTCCTTTACAATGCCCTGCACCATGCTACGGCAGCTCTTTCAGCCGCGCAGTTGAAATCTTTAATCCGGAATTTAAGAGATTATTTATTTCAGGCACCGCAAGCATACAACAAGATGGAAAAAGCGCATTTATTTCTGATATCAACGGACAAATCAATCTCACAATGCAGGTAGTTGAAGCAATATTAAAATCGCGCGGAATGACATTTAGTGATATTTCACGCAGCACCGGCTATTTTAAAAATTATAAGGACACACCCGCATTTAATGATTGGAAGAACAAAAATTCGGTTTCAGATTTCCCTATTGTTTATACTCAGGCAGATGTTTGCAGACCTGAATTACTCTTCGAAATTGAGGCAGACGCTTTAGTTTTAAATAAGGGTTAAGAATTTATTTGGCGCGAGCCTCTTTGATTGCATCTATATAGTTTGCCGCGAGTTTGGTTAAGCTTTCCCAGTCAGATGTGTCAAGTGCAATTTTTGTAATCAGGGACGAACCAACGCCCACGGCAGGAACACCGGCTTTGATGAAATCTTTTACATTGCCGAGGTTAACCCCGCCAGTCGGTATTAATTTCAAATGCGGCATAGGTGCAAGCAAAGCTTTGATATAACCAAGACCAAGTGTATCGGCAGGGAAAATTTTGATATAATCAGAACCAGCACGATATGCCTTTTGAGCCTCAGTTGGTGAATAAGCGCCAAGCATGCAGATTACAGAAAATCTTTTTGCTGTTTCAGCAATTTCTTCGAAGGTAATAGGCGAAACTATAAATTGTGCTCCGGCAGCAATTGCTTCTTCTGCCATTCTAGCATCGAGAACAGACCCCATTCCAATAACCGCATCTTTACCGAACCTTGAAACTACGGATTTTAATTTCTCGGTTGCATTTGGAATTGTCATTGTTAATTCAAGGGCGCTTATCCCGCCTTTTAACAATGCCTCACAAACAAATTCCACCTGTTCCGGCTTTTTCGTGCGGATTATCGCAACGATTCCGCACTCTTCAATTTTTTTAGCTACAAATTCTTTATTATTCATATGCAATAGTTATTATTATTAAGTTCGTTTAATTTCAATAATATCATGAGGTCCAGCTTCTCGTTGACCTGCATAGGAAACACGAATGAAACGCGCCTTTTTCTGTAATTCGTCCAGATTTCTTGCCCCAAGATAACCCATCCCTGACTGGATCCCCCCGATAAGTTGCGACAGGACAGAATCTACTGAACCAGCCAATTCTTTAAGAGCTTCAACACCTTCTGGAGCAACTTTTCCGCTAATGTTGTTCTTCTCGTGTCCGTAGCGCGCAGCCGCTCCAGCCTTCATAGCAGCAAGACTGCCCATGCCACGGTATTGTTTATATAACTTTCCACCAATTTCAATTATCTGACCGGGCGCCTCCGGACATCCCGCAAGTAATCCGCCACAAATAACCGCGTGAGCGAGTGTTAGCGCCTTAACTATATCACCGGATTTGGTTATACCACCATCTGCTATAAGCTTTACTCCGACTTCTTTGGCAGCTTTAGAAGTTACATATAACGCCGTCATTTGGGGAATACCGACTCCGGCAACAATTCGCGTAGTGCAAATTGAACCTGGTCCTTGACCAACTTTGATGACATTAGCGCCACATCTCGCCAAATACTCAACACCTGAGGCACTCGTAACGTTGCCTGCAATTATTGGCAATTTAGGAAAGACCTGCCGTATTAATTTTACCGTTTCACCAACACCTTTGCTAAATCCGTGCGCTGTGGAAACCGCGACAACATCCAAACCAGCATCCACAAGCGCTCCAACATGATTAATAATCCTGTCTTTATCAAGCTCTCCGAATGCGTTGCGGGTTGCTGAAACTGCCGCTCCGCAAATTAAACGGAACCTGGAGTCCCTCGCTGGTCTGAACTGAGCGTTCCTTTCTTGCATTATTCTCTCAACATCACTTAACGTAAATAAACCACGCAGCTTATCATCATCATCTACTACCAGAATTTTGTGAATACCCGGATGTTCATTAAAAAACTTATCGGCAGTATGTATAGGATTATCTCCAAGGTTTTTATGATTTATTGTATGAAGGTTTTTGCGTGGCGTCATTATATCAGCTACCTTCTTTTTTGCGTAACGTTGCTTTATAACATGTCCTGGTAACAAGCCAACTAACTTTCCATTTTCATCAACTACGGGGAATGTGCTGAAGTCGTATTTTTTTTGTTCAACCATTTTGATGATTTCACCGATTAACTGGTCAGGTGCGACTTTAATAGGCTCTTGAATTAAACCATGAATATGATTTTTGACGCGTTTTACCTCAGAAATCTGTTGCTGTTCGGTCATGTTATAATGAATTAACCCAAGTCCCCCATTAAGCGCCATTGCAATTGCCATACGGGACTCTGTCACCGTATCCATATCCGCTGAAATAATGGGAATATTGAGTGTCAAACCTTCGCAAAGTCTGGTTTCGAGCTGGGTTTCCTTTGGCAAAACCTCAGAATACAATGTTGCGAGGGTAACATCATCAAATGTCAACCCCTCGTTTGAAAATGCTGTAAAAAATTCGTCAGCTGGTTTATAAAATTTATCGTCAATATTTTTTGAAACTTGAATTTCCATGCCATAAAGTATCCAAAAAGGCGTTATAGATTCAAGAAAAAAATCCTAACAAATATAGTTTTGAATCTTCTACCAGGGTTTTTAAAAGGAATTTATTGTGTCTTTCCGTATAGTTGTTCCCAGCGTTTAAAAAGTTCTTCGCCAAGTAATTGTCTGAGGGCTGTCATTTGAGCCTGACGTGCATTCTGAAGTTCAATCAGTTTTTGCTCTTCGCTTAATGTTGTATCTGCGCTAATCCGACGAATCTCAGACTGGACGATTTTGTTGATTTCGTAAATTGATCTAACCATATCTCCTGAAACTCCGAGATTCTGTGCCACCACTTTTGCCTCATTAAAAACAGGATCCTGACCAAACTTATATTGTAAAAACCTGTCTTCCCCTAAAACCTGCTTAATGGTTTCGTCAGCCATTTTTTCGATGGCTGCCCTGCGCTGCATGGCAGTTTCATTATTAGCAAAATCAGACAGCCCCAGCTGTTTCTCGGCATTGTCAAGAGCACGAAAGATTAATCTGAATTCTTGTGGCGTAATGTCTAAATTCTGTGTTTGTCTTCGTAATTGATAACTTATATGAGAATAACGCAATAAAAATTCTTCAAGTTGTTCAGGTGTAAGGATTGTCTCTATTTCACTCCTGAACTGACGCCTTATTCTTGCCACTTCTACAGGATCTTCAGACTGTCCCAGGGCTCGTCTTTGCGCAATATGATTCTCATAAGCCTGACGCATCCTTTGAAAACTCGCATTCAACTCTTGTTTTGTTTTCTGACTTAACTTTCCTAATATTTCGCCGGGGAAAACAAGACCGCCTCCCGAGCCGGATTGCTCCTGAGTTTCATCTGTATCCCAATTAGGTCCAAGTAATTGAGTCAGAAGAGCCCGCTTTTCTCTTTCCAAAGCCTCTAACTTTCTTGCATCGGTTTCGGCAGTTGTAAAATCAGGGTCAGAACGCCACCATTGGTCATTCACAACAGGACGATCTGAAATCCGTTTTCTCGCATAAAGATGGTTAACATCGGCAATTATAATATCCTTGATGGTCTGTTCTGGACAACCAATAGCGCGAAGGTTGGCGATATATGTGGGATAATCTTCTGCTTCTATTTGCTGCCATGTGAACTTCTCTCTGATAATATTTGTTTTTACGACTTGTGTGGCTTTAATTATCTTCTGGGTAAGGACACCTTGTCCCTGCACTACATTCTGGGGTATAACCACCGGACGGGCAGGTCGCGACTCGCGCATATTTAAAATTAACGCAACACCAAGAATAAGATTCCCGAGCAACGATATAATTAAAAGGGCTTTGCTGCGCATAGTTATACTATCTTTTTCGAAATTCTGTGATTAAGCAATATTAATTTACTCATCGTTTTCGTCTTCAAAAAGCGCACCCTTATCAACACATACACCCCGTTTGCTTGTTGCGATGAAATCGAGCATTTTTTTTGCAACTTCACTGGTGAACTCAGCCCGCGCTTTTTCAACGGCTTCTCGCAATGGCAAATCGGAACGGAACAAAAAATGATATAATTTCTTTAACTCCAGCCTTTGTTCAGGGGTGTAACCATTTCTTCTCAAACCGATTACATTTAGTCCACAGATACCATTATCACCACGAGCGATTGTAAATGGTGGAAGGTCTTTACTAATAGCCGAGCCGCCTTGCATAAGGGCAAGCTCGCCGACCCGAACAAATTGATGAATTAAACAATTACCCGAGATAAAAGCGCGGTCCTGAACAACCACATGTCCTGCTATCAGTGCTCCATTTGCAATAATAACGTTATTGCCAATTACTGCATTGTGTCCAACATGAGAATGCGCCATTAAAAAATTATTTGACCCTATTACTGTATCTTCTTCAGGTTTATTTGAACGATGAACAGTTACGTGTTCTCTAAATACATTATTGTCACCGATTATTACCCTTGTCGGCTGTCCCTTATACTTTAAGTCCTGCGGTTCATGTCCAATGACACAACCTGTATAAAAGCGGTTGTTTGAACCGGCAATTATAACACCGGTCAGGTGAACATAAGGCCCGACAACGCACCCAGTACCCAGTTTAACGCCTTCATCAATAATTGCGTATGGTCCGACAACAACTGTCGGATCCAACTGCGCCTTTGGATTAATAATTGCAGTCGAATGAATCATTTTTTTAGAGATTAAAATATAGCAATCTTTCTTACAAGAAAAACCGTTGGATGGTTGTATTCTGTGCTAATGGTTTTTATCAAAGCTACTTTCTCCCAAGTAATCTGTCGAGCGCGTCAGAAGTATGATAAATAAGCGCTTCGGGATGATATTTATATGGTCTGAAATATTCAAAAGTCAGGTAACCTTTATAACCTACCTTTTCGAATGCAGCCATGACTGCATCCCAGTTAGTAGTACCATCAAGCAAGGGACGGAATGCTTCGAGAGAATAATCGCTGCTTTTCCGGTTTAACTCCTTAAGATGAGTGTTTTTAATTCTCGTCCCCAGAAGTTCAATCCAGTGTTCCGGTTGTTGATACATTGCTATGTTTCCTGTATCAAAGTGAACACGAACATAAGGACTATTGAAACTATCAACAAAAGCATTCATTTCCATTGGGCTCATCAAAAAGCCGTTAAAAAATATATTCTCTATATTCAGATACACTTTTAACTTTTCAGCAATCGGTAACAATTTCTGAACAGCATCTTTTGCCCTTCGTTCGCAAACATCATTAGGAACAGGTTCATGATCATCCCGCCAAGGAATTGTAACAGCGCCGGGCACCACGAGTAAATTTTCTGTTCCAAGTTCGCTTGCTGCCCGGACCATCATCTGGGCAAGTTCAAACCCTCGCTCTCGTTTCTTTTCATCATTGCTTGACAATGGAAATTGCCAGAAAAGAAATGAACATAAACCACTTATGGAAAGTCCTGCTGACTCCGCCATTTTTCTGATTTGCTGATAATCTTTTGCTGTGGCTTTTGGTGAAATATCATTTTCAAGGTCAAAATTTAATTCCACTGCGTCAAAACCGGCAGATTTTGCAAGCTCAAAACATTGTTTCAGATTCATTTTTTCTGGATACGGAAAAGCCCAGAGGTTTATGGACTTTTTCATGTCAAATTTTCTAGAAGGCAGTTTGGTTTCGACTTTGTCTTCCGCCGCGGTTGATTGAATTGAACTTGCTCCTAGTACAGCAGCTCCAGCACCGAGAACAGTCACTATTGCCTGCCTTCTTGTAACTGAATTACCATTATTAAGCGATTCAGTAATCTTTTTCATACGCGCCTCTGTGGCTTAATATTATTCCTGCTTTTGAAACACGATTATCACGGATTTCCGCTCTTTAGAAATTTTGCGACCGCCTCTGTCCTCGAACGCACCTGCAGTTTCTCATAAATTCTTCGTATATGAGTACGGACAGTTTCATAACTAATTCCAAGCTTATCGGCTATCTCCTTATATAAAAATCCTTTTGCCAGACACTCAAGAACTTCCTGTTCACGAGCGGTTAATGCCTCCGTTGGCGAAGAACTTTCCATTTTTTGAAAAGATTGGACTACTTTTCGCGCAATATGTGTCGTCATGGGTGATCCACCCTTGTAAACATCCCTAATCGCCTCCAGAAGTTCCTCCCGCGTTGTTCTTTTGAGAAGGTAACCTGTTGCTCCGGCTTTTAATGCGTTAAAAATATTATCAGTATCCTCATAAACCGTGAGCATTACAATTTGCGTGTCCGGACACAGTTTTTTCAATCTCGCCACGCATTCAACACCGTTCATTCCGGGCAGGTTTATATCCATCAATACTACATCAGGAACATTTTTGGGAATTTCCTCAAGTGCTTCTTCAGCGGAACCATATTGACCTATACATTTAAAACCTTCTGAGCGGTTAATCACGTTTCCCAACGTGCTCCGAAACTGGGCATTGTCTTCAACAATTGAGACCTTTATAACTGCCATTTTGCTCAATACTCAATTATTAAAGTAACTCCTGAATTTTACAATTATTATTTAATTGAGTATTTTAAGACCAACTTCTCGTTATGCCGCAATATTTGCAATAAAATAATTTTACATATTATGCTTTAATCTAAGCATATATTAAAAAATGTTAAATACGGTTCTCCCCGTATTTCTTTCAGGAGCATTACACACAGTTCGCGAAGGTGATAATCACCCCACATTGAACTTTCCCCGCTTGGGACACTTCGAGATTTTGGAATGTAATCCCAACCTCTGGGACGGTGATAAACAGAGTGCAAAAGTAGTCCCTGATGGTTTTTATCAGTAGATATATATGGCGGATTTAGCAGAGTCCGCGTGATTGTCAATCCTGCCTGACGATATTTTTTACCAATCTTTGCATTACCGTCAGCAGTTATGTAATTCCCGAGTCTTATCAAACCCTGAGCCGCAATCGCCGCTGCGGAACTATCCACAGGTTCCCATTTATTGAACGGGTCTGATGGCTTATTTAGGTAATCTCCCATCTTATACAAATAAGGTGCTCCAGTATCCCAATATGGGACACCATCAGTACATGAGTTCTCAATGTAAAAATCTGCAGTAGCAATAGCTGAGTCTAACATCAGTTTTTTTAATCCCTCGAATGTAAGTTCTCCATTCTTTAAAAAACTTAAATTGAAATTTTCAATCAGCTTTCGATCGAGTTTTTCATTGACTTCATTTAAAACCGTCTCAATTTCCTGTGCTGAAAGTGTTTTTAAAAACTCAAGTTGTTCAGCAAGCCCCAAAATTGCCCATGCAAGTCCTCTCGTCCATGTTGTAAACGGTGAAAATCCTTGTTGTGAATTAGGACAACGATAGGAACCATTATTTACATTAAATATCGACTCATGCGCAACCCGCCCTCTAACATCATAGATGTCGCGACCGTTTCCGAAATAGATGTTAAAATTAATTGTTGTGAGAATATGGAGAATTAAACGGGTAAGTAGGGAAATCCTTTTATCCCCTTCACTCATTAAGAAATGACCAAGTTTATAAGCCAGAGCAAGAACCCGCAATGTTCGTATGGTATCAATAAACAGGGAATGGGGACCATTGAATGAATAGATAAAACCGAGCCCCCCTGCTATATTAGTCCATCGTGAACCCTGTACAGCCCCCGAAACTTTCAATGCCAGTTTATAAAGTTCAATTTCCTCTTTTGAACATTCTATTTTTCCTTCTTTTGCAAGGCGCAGTAGATTCCCATACGTTGAAACGTTGTTAAAACCATGGTCATGCACACCTATATGGGTTAAGTGAGAACCCATGTATTTTAATGTTCCTTCCCTGCCAATAATCAGAAAATCCTCCGCCTGTGCGGACGTGCGGCATTTCGAATAAATCGAGCATTGTGGCTCACCACTCATTGCATCAAATTGAAGCAAAGCCGAACCGAACTGAAAGCCCTGTGTCCATTCCGTCCACCCACGGGAAGTATAAATACCCCTAACAGTAAAAACAGGCGCTCCATTAGCAGGATTCCATGTCTTCTCCAACGAAAGAATTTTTGAGCCTGATAATTCGAAGGTGTAATTTATCTCTTTCTCGAGGTCAACTGGCTTTATTTTATAATCAATTTTTATACCCATAAAAATTCACGTTCAGTTTTTTATAATATTAACCTTAGCGTTATAGAATTCTTAAACAAAATCCCCCGTCCACATTTATAATTTCTCCGGTACTAAATTGTAAATATCCAAGCGCAATCGCTGCAACTGCCTTGCCAACATCTTCAGGTGTTCCCCAGCGTCTAATCGGCGTCAATCCATTATCAATAAGTTTATCGTATTTTTCCTTAACTGGCTTAGTCATATCCGTCTCAATAATTCCCGGGCGAACCTCATATACGTTAATCCCATACTCCGCAAGCCTTGCAGCAAACAATTGGCAAGCCATTGAAAGTGCAGCCTTTGAGATACAATAATCACCACGGTTAACCGATGCTGTATATGCACTTATCGAAGTTACGAATACAATTTTGGGAGAATAATCCATCATTGTGGTTTTCTTTTCAATCATCCATTTTGCGATTGATTGAGTTAAAAAGTATGGCGCTTTAACATTTATGGAAATTAAACGGTCAAAGCTTTCTTCCCCTGCCTCAAGGATATCTGCCCTTACATGTGGAGCAACTCCTGCATTATTTACAAGCAAATCTATTTGTCCGAAATTTTCTCTGGCAAAATTGACCAGAAAATCCCGTTCATCCTTCAGAGAAATATCCGCTTTTGCAAGTTCAACCCTGATAGATTTTCCGCTACGCTCTGCGGTTTCAAAACAGATTTGCTTCGTTTCCGTTGCAGAATCTAAGTTCCTTGCAAAATTTAAAATTAAATCGAAACCGCATTTTGCCAGTTCAATGGCAATCCCTCTTCCAATACCACGGGAAGCCCCTGTAATAAGTGCTACTTTATTCATGAAGAAATCTTTAACAAATTTATAAAAATTCTCCAATAATTATGTTGCTCAATGAAATTGTATGGATATGAAGAAAAAAAATATTTTAGAATTTCATGGTCACCAGTAATTAATTTTTAAAATCTTTCTTTTTAATAGAAACTATTTTGATTTCTCCTGAACAGTGCTAGTCTCCCCCACTCTTCGTTCCTTGATTTTTTTGACCTTTTCAAGCCACTCACCTGCAAAAGTCATTTCCGGATGTTTTTCGATCAATTGTCGAAGTTGAGCAATTGCTTCATCATATTGACCATTCTTCACCATTGCCATAGCAAGGTTGAAGCGCGCTTCCGCATAATCGGGGTCATATTTCACTGCAGCTTGGAATTGTTCCAGAGCCTCTTTATGTTTTCCCTGAAGTCCAAGTAATGTTCCATAACTATTCCTTAACTGAGCATCTTCGGGCATGATCTTTAATCCTGCTAAAAAATGTTCTTTTGCTTCGTCAAATTTTCCAAGTTTAACGAGTAAATTGCCCAGATTGTTACGCGCTTCTAAAAATTCAGGCACAATCTTAATCGCCTCTTTATAGTGATGAATTGCCATATTGGTATCACCGGCAGCTGCGTATGCGATAGCAACATTGTAATGAATCTCTTCATCATCCGGCTTTAGTTCAAGGGCTTTTTGATAAAGTTCTATAGATTCCTTAATTAACCCTTTGTTAAAAAGCGCATCAGCCTGCTGGAAGAGAACGGAAGCTTTATCATCGGGCGTTCTAAGCTGAATTTTTCTTAACTCAACATGATTTGTTGGAATGGTGGTAACAATATCTTGTTTTACTGTATCATTTGTAATTCTAAAAGGTACCGATGATGTTGAACCATCTAACTCATCCCCCTTTATTGAATTTGTTTTTGTAATTTCAGATTTTACTGCAATTTCCGGTAAACTCTCATTTTGACTAGAAGGTATTTTCAGGAAAAACTTTACGATTACAATACACAATATTACTACCGCCACAAATATTAACAGAGGCGGTATTAATTTATCCTTTTGTTTCTCAGCTTTATTTTTCTGCAGTTTTCTTTTATGTTTAGACCGATTCTTTTTCATGTTTCAAGCCGGGCGAGATAACGCTCGGCATCAATGGCAGCAGCACAACCCATTCCTGCGGCTGTAATTGCCTGCCGGTATTTGTGGTCAACACAATCGCCAGCAGCAAATACACCGGGTATATTGGTCGCTGTGCCATCTCTGGTTATTATGTATCCGTTTTCATCCATTTCAATGAATCCTTTGAAAATCTGCGTATTCGGAACATGTCCGATAGCGACAAATACACCTGCACAATCAATCACTTTCTCCTCATTAGTCTTTACGTTCTTGATCCTAACCCCGGTAACCTTACCCTTGTTAACATCAAGAATTTCAACGACAACCGAATCCCACACAGGAATAATGCGTGGGTTTGATAAAACTCTCTGCGCCATGATTTTGGATGCGCGTAACTGGTCGCGCCTGTGAATAAGATAAACTACAGAGCCGAATCTTGTTAAATAAAGAGCCTCTTCGCATGCAGAATCTCCACCCCCTACAACAACAAGAGGCTGGTTCCTGAACATTGGCAATGCACCGTCACATGTAGCGCAATATGTCACTCCCTTATTTTCAAGCGCTGCTTCACTCTCCAAGCCAAGATGTCTGTGACTCGCACCTGTTGCAATAATTAAAGCCTGAGTCTTGAGCTCTTCACCATCTGCTGTAATGACAAAAGGCTTTTGGCTTAAATCTACCTTTTCAACAGTGCTGAATTTTACCCTCGCCCCAAAACGCTCAGCCTGTTTTTGAATCCTTGAAACCAATTCATAACCATCAATTCCGTCTGGAAATCCGGGAAAATTCTCGACTTTACTTGTAGTCGTCAAAAGCCCTCCAGGCATGGTTCCGGTTAAAACCAGAGGATTAAGATTTGCCCTTGCTGTGTATAACGCCGCTGTCAACCCTGCGCATCCGCTACCTATAATTATTACCTTTTCCATATTATTGAGTTTATCACAATCCCATTTACCCGCAATTATAAATCTAATTATGATTTAAGTGTCCTGTATTTTTTTTATACCTTAAAAAAACCTCAAAATTTACTGTTGACTTAATCTTCCATATAAAGGAGACATTTCTTAAATACGGACTCTCTATGAAACCAAAGACAATACAGGTATCATGTGTCCAGATGCATTGGGGTAAACATCTCAATGAAAACCTTCCCAGGACACTTGAATATATTTCCAAAGCCGCTAAAGAAGGCTCACGCGTTGTTTGCTTCCCTGAAGCAAATATAACAGGATACTATTTTCCTTATGTTTTGAAATATACCTCTAATGAGATAGAGGTCGCCTTACTTGAGGTCTGCTCCGCCTGCAAAAAGAATAATATTTGGGCTATTGTCGGGACTTTAAAACCAACGCCAGATCGCTTTCTTAATATCGCACACGTAATATCACCCAACGGAGAAATCGTACATGAATACGCAAAAATTCATCTCGCTGGAAAGGATGAGAAAAAATACTGCCGAGCAGGCAATAAACTCTCGTTCTTTTTCATTGATGAAATACCGTGTACCCTTGCAATATGCAGAGATGGAAGACATCCGGAGGTTTACAGAATTCCGGCAATGGCAGGTGCACAAATTCTTTTTCAGCCTTCGTGCAGTTCTGATGAGATTGAGGCAGTCCACTGGAAACGAGTATCAGGGAGAGCACAATTACCAGCCGGTCCAACAACCCGCATTTTCCATTGTGTTGCAAACACAGTTGGTCAGTCCCCTGATGGTCTGCAATCATCCAGTGGTACATCTTTCATAAAAGATCCCACTGGTTTGCCAATAGTAGAAGCAGATTACTATCATGAGGATTTAATCACTGCCGTCTTAGACCTTTCCCGGGCAGACAGCTCTTTCGCCATTGATAGCCTGAATAACCCGCCGTTTTTAAAACCTTATTGGGAACAAATGATTTCAGAGATGCTGAAACGAACTAACGAAAAACCAGTTTAATCGAAGTATAGTTTTCCTATAAATAAATTGATATAAAAAACCCTGAAGATATCTCAGCTTTGCTTAATTCTCCTATAAATCTCCGCTACCACCTGTTCAACGGAAGTATCTTTTACAACATTAATCCACTCTAATTTGCTATGGCGCTTAAACCACGTCATTTGCCTTCTTGCAAACTGCCACGTACGGATTTTTACCAGATTAATTGTGTCTTCTAATGAGCGAATGCCTTTTAAATACTCTACAACCTGTCTATAGCCCAACGCTTGCATAGCAGTAGGATTTTGCTCGAGCCCGAGTTCCAACAATTTCCTTGTTTCCTCAACCAGACCCATTTCAAACATTTTATCAACGCGGATGTTAATTCTTTGCCTTAAATCTCCCGGTTCTCTTTTTAAACCGAAAAACCTGTAATCGCCTAAAATACTCTCATCTTCTGCTCCCCACCTTGATTTTAAACTACTAAAAGGCTTACCGGTTAAACGGATAACTTCGACAGCCCTGATTATGCGTCGTTTATTATTCTTATCGATAACAGCAAATGTATCAGGGTCTTTTTCTTTCAGTTCGTTTAGCAACATCTCGAGTGGTATATTTTCTAATTCTGCCCTCAACTTTTTATCCGGTTCAGGTCCACTGCCAATGCCTTCAATTAGCGCTTTGAAATAAAGTCCGGTGCCACCGCACATTATAATCCTTTTATTCCTGGATTTTATGTCCTCTATTGCCTCTTTAGCCAATTTTACAAACCTAGCAGCATCAAATGACTCTGTTATTTCCAGAATGTCGATCAAATGATGAGGAACTTCCACGCGCTGTTTTAAGGTCGGTTTTGCCGTTCCTATATCCATGCCTTTATAAACCTGCATTGAGTCAACGGAGATTATTTCCGCATTGATAATTTTTGCCAGACTGATTGCAACATCCGTTTTCCCGACGGCCGTTTGTCCAGCAATTAAAATAATTGGAAACTCTTCTTGTGTACTTTTTCCGAATTCCATTCCCGAAACTTTAATTTGAAGATTTAGATTTTGCTTTTACACCAATATGCAATGCTAAACCAGTAATAAAAATAACAATGCTTAAACCCTGTGCAGGTGTAAATACGCCATTGAAAATCATCTGACTTTGCGGATAATCTCCCCTGAAAAACTCAACGCAAAAACGTAATATTGCATAACTCATTAAGTAACAGGATGTTACAAGACCATCTATTTTTGTTTTTCTGAAATAATTAGCAAGCCAGAAGAACAAAAGGATATTTAACCCGGCTTCGTAAAGTTCTGTGGGATGAACCCCAACACCTCCTGTTTCATGAGACGCAGGAAAGTGAATCGCCCATGGCAAATTGGTAGGTTTCCCGTAACAACAGCCATTCATGAAGCACCCGATTCTTCCGAAGAAATGACCGACTGGGAGTCCAACCGCAAGAACATCACATAACTTTAAAAATGCTAATTTTTTAGACCTTGCGAATAAATATGCACCTGCTAATCCGCCAACAAGTCCTCCATAATATACAAGTCCTCCTTTCTGAATCATAAAAATTTCATAAAGAGGCTGATTAGCAAATATTGATCCCCAGTTAGCAACAACGTAATAAAGTCTTGCTCCAATGATGCCACCTAATACAAGCCATATACCTGAATCAATTACTGTTTCGGGACTAATGCCTTTTCCTGCACTGAATCGTGATGCTGTCCACAATCCAGCAATCATTCCTAATGCCACAAAAATCCCGTACCAGTAAATTGTCAAATTTCCAAAATGAAATGCAACTCTACACATCTTAAAGATAATCTCAATTCAAATACCATTGTTTATCAACAAATCTTTTTAAAAAATTTCAATATTTGATGTTGTCATTTAGATTAGTTTTAGTCATAAATTAATGCAATTAACTTAATTTTAGAAATATGAGTGAGACAATCAGATACGTGCTTGGACAGTCGGATATTCCGAAATACTGGTATAATATTCAGGCAGATTTACCGGAACCGTTGCCACCACCGTTGAATCCGGCAACTAAAGAACCCATTCATCCCGATGCTCTTACGGCAATTTTCCCGGCAAACCTTGTTCAACAGGAAGTCACTACGGAACGATGGGTCGAAATTCCTGAACCAGTTCGCGAAATTTACACTCTCTGGCGTCCCACTCCGTTATTGAGGGCTGTAAGGCTCGAAAGGGCTTTGGACACGCCTGCGCATATCTACTACAAATACGAAGGCGGGAGTCCCCCGGGCAGTCACAAACCTAATACAGCAGTGGCCCAAGCGTTTTTCAATAAAGAGGCGGGAACAAAACGGCTTGCAACTGAAACCGGCGCAGGTCAATGGGGATCGTCTCTGGCATTCGCATGCAAATTGTTTGGTCTGGAATGCGTAGTCTACATGGTTAAAGTTAGTTACCAGCATAAACCATACCGCCGTATGTTAATGCATACGTGGGGAGCCAGTGTCTTTCCAAGTCCAAGTGAGCATACTGAATACGGTAAAAAACTCCTTGCTGAAGACCCGAACAACCCGGGTAGTCTTGGAATTGCGATAAGCGAAGCGATTGAAGACACTATAAAAAACCCAAATACAAAATATTCTCTCGGAAGCGTGTTAAATCACGTCTGCATGCACCAGACAGTTATCGGACTCGAGACCATGAAGCAGATGGAATTGGCAGGCGAAGAACCTGATAGTATTTATGCCTGCGTTGGTGGAGGCAGCAACTTTGCCGGTATAGCCTTCCCGTTTGTTAGAGAAAAGATAGTAAACAAGAAAAATTATAAAATTGTCGCAGTGGAACCAACTGCATGCCCGTCAATGACACAAGGTCAACTCCGATATGATTACGGCGATACTGCCGAAACCACACCGCTATTAATGATGTACACGCTGGGGCACAAATTTATGCCTCCGCCGATTCATGCAGGGGGATTGCGTTACCATGGAATGGCTCCTACAGTTAGTCATCTGAAAAAACTCGGCTTTATAGAAGCAGTAGCATATCCGCAAACAAGTGTTTTCAAGAGCGCAGTTTTGTTTGCTCAAACTGAAGGCATAGTTCCCGCTCCAGAATCCTCTCATGCTGTTCATGCTGCAATTCAGGATGCATTACAGGCAAAGGAGGAAGGCAAAAAACGGGTAATCCTGTTCAATTTATCAGGTCATGGATTAATGGATTTGAGCGCCTATGAGAGTTATCTGAGTGGAAAATTGCAGGACGTGTAAAAAAACTTGCTTTATTTTCAAAAAAAGTAAAACTAATAACAAAAATAATCCATTAGATTAGTGTTATGAAAAAAATAACAACTATATTCCTGTTTTGTTTATTGCCGCTTCTCGCAGCGGTTAATGCAAACGCCCAGATTGGCAGCCATTATCCAGCCGGTGTGGAAGGCTTAAAATGCGCTACTTTGCCACCCCCTGGTTTATATTTTCGAGATTACAATATGTTTTATACTGCTGACAGGATACGAAACGGATTGCCGATGGGGGATAATTTTGAGGTTAATCTATATGCGCAGGTTCCAAGGATTATTTACATGACAGATTGGAAAATCCTTGGTGCAAATTACGGGTTTGATGTGCTAACAACATTCATTTACACAGATCTGAGATTGCCCGGCTATAGAAACAGCGCGTTCGGACTGGGTGATACATGCATCGAACCATTATTGCTTTCGTGGAATTTCAAGAAATTCGACCTTTCTTTCGGATATGCCTTCTGGGCGCCAACTGGCGAATTTGATACTACACGCCCCGAAAAACCTGGCTCTGGCTTCTGGAGTCATATGCTTACTCTTGGCGGAACATACTATTTCGATGAAAATAAAACATGGGCTGCATCAGTTCTTAATCGTTATGAATTTTACCATGAACAGCGTTATACCGACATCGAACCCGGTCAAACTTGGACACTCGAATGGGGAATTAGTAAAAGCATAAGAAAAACGATTGATGTCGGCGTTGTTGGTTACTTCCAACTACAAACCACAGATGACCATGCGCCTTATACCTACTTATTAACACACCCTACCTATAATCCAGACGTGAATCATCGCATTTTTGGTATCGGGCCTGAAATCAGCGCCGTATGCCCCAAGCTTGGACTCATTACGTCACTTCGTTACAACTATGAATTCGGCGCTAACGACAGACCAGAAGGACATAACATCGTACTAACCTTTACTAAACGGTTCTAAAAATTTCATTTTTCTTGTGAAACCGCCTTGAGTATTTCTATACTTAAGGCGGTTTTATATTTTCATTATGAAGGCGGTCATATTAGCAGCAGGCAAAGGTACAAGAATGAAGGAGCTTACAAATGAGCGTCCCAAACCGATGCTCTTTGTTCATGGAAAACCTATTATTCAGCATATATTAGAAGGCTTAAAAAATGCAGGGATATCAGAAATTTTTATCGTTACAGGGTACAAAGCGGAAATCATTGAAGATTATTTCAAAGATGGCTCCTCGTTAGGCTTAAAAATCTGTTATGGTCGGCAGACTGTCCAGGATGGAACAGGACATGCTCCGCTTGTCGCCCGTGATTTTGTTGGCAACGACCCGTTTTTATTAACCTACGGAGATATTCTCGTTAAACCCACAACTTATTCGGAAATTATAAAAAAATTCTACTCCTCCATTTATTCCGGACTCATAACCGTTACACGGGGAGAGGATTTTACAAAGGGCGGTCTGATAATATTTGATAACAACTTTATTCTGAAAGACCTGATAGAAAAGCCGTCACCTGAACAAGTTCAACAGTTGTTAAACACCGGTTTATTGCAAAAGGATCAACCCTGCTGGTATAATGCAGGAATTTACATTTTCAAACCGATTATTTACAAATTTATTGACCAGATTCAGAAATCGCCACGTGGGGAATACGAACTTACCGACGCAATCCTTGGCATGGCAAAAGCAGGATATAGAATCACGGGATTTGAAATACAAGGTCGTTGGGTTGATGTACGCGACCCAGTCGTTCTATCAAAACTACAACAAGAACAACCGGAGAATTTGTAAAATTTTGCAAATAAAAAAATATAAATCCATTGCATTCAGAACATGAAAGTTAAAGTAAACAACAAAACGAAGCATTACCGAACGGTAAGTTATGACCGGAGAAAAAATGAAGTCTGCCTGATTGACCAGAAGCTATTACCGTTTAAGTTCGAGATTTTTCATGCAAAAAATTATGAAGAAACAGCAGACGCTATAAAAAATATGACCGTAAGAGGTGCACCTGCTATAGCAGCAACAGCAGTTTTCGGACTCATTCAGGGAATCACCGACTATCGCGGATCTGATATTAACGAATTCTCTCTACACGTCGAGAAAGTCTTTAAATGTCTTGCATCTGCCCGTCCCACTGCTGTTGATCCAGTGAATGCGATGAAAATAGTTTTAGAACGGATGAAACAAGGCAAAACTATAAAGGAGATGAAAAATTTTGCATTGGCAGCCGCAAATGAGTTTGTAGATTTAAGCGTAGAGCAATGCGCTCAGATTGGGAAACATGGCGCAAAACTAATTCATAACGGAATGAGAATTTTAACCCATTGCAATGCCGGTTGGCTTGCCTGTGTCGATATTGGTACGGCTACTGCGCCTCTATATGAAGCAAAATCAAAAGGTATCAATTTTACAGTATTTTGCGATGAAACCCGTCCGCGTCTTCAGGGGGCCTCTTTAACCGCTTGGGAACTTGCTCAGGCAAAGATACCGCACTTCGTTATCGCAGATAACGCCGCCGGTTATTTAATGAGCAAAGGGGAAATTGATATGGTAATTGTGGGAAGCGACCGCGTGATAGCAAAAACCGGCGAAGTTATTAACAAAATTGGTACTTATACAAAGGCAGTGCTTGCAAAACAGCATGGAATTCCATTTTATGTGGCAATACCATGGTCATCTATTGATTGGGAAAGGGGATCAGCGCTTGAAGTGGAAATCGAAGAGCGTGATGAATCTGAGGTTTTAGGAGCATGGGGAATGCCGGTTAATGTATCAGGTTTTTCCGGAATAGAATCTGCTGATGTTATTTATGTTCGTACGGCAAATCCGACAAGTCATGCAAAAAATCCGGGTTTTGATATAACACCTCCGGAATTTGTCACAGGAATTATTACTCCTGCCGGTATAATCGAACCCCGAAAAATCCAAACGCTAAGAGGTAAAATAAAAGCCGCTCCTGTCTCTTATATTCAAAATCCGTAGTCCAAATTTATAGGCTTTTAATTGAGAATCATCTAACAGATTTTGTTACTCTAACAGCTGAATCTGCCGATTTGCCATGGATAATCCCTGCAAATAGAAATGCAGTCCATGCAATAGATGGAATATAAAGATGAAATTCAAAAAAGGAGTGCAAACTCCATCCTAAAAATCCAAGCCATAAAACAAAAAGCATACTGTCATGCAGTGAATTCCGGTATCCGAAAATGAGTGTTGAAATAATAAATCCAGTAAAAGCAATAAATCCTATGAACCCCGAATCTGAAGCCTGTTCAAGGTAATCATTGTGGGCAAGTTTTGCCATTTCGGATTCAGGCTTTTTGATTTCTCGGTATGGTTTCGAAAACGTTCCAGGGCCTGTGCCTAAAATCGGATGCTTCACAGCAATTTTTAATGCGCAACTCCAATAATCAAACCTCGCTCCGACGCTTTTTGCCCCTCTTTGAAAATATTCACTGTGTTTTATGAAAAGAATTGAAATTAAAAAAGCTGCGACAGAAATGCCGATTATTATCTTTATCTTTTTTGAAATAATCAGATTTTTCCATACTAAAAAGATTAACATTACAGAAAAGACAAGCCATCCGGCTTTTGAGCCTGTCCAATACAAACAACAGACACTGAGAATAACCATGACTGACATAAGGACTAATCCTATTATTTTAAATCCCCGTAATTGAAGATATTTAAAAATACTGTAAGACAAAACCGGCGTCATTAATAAAAGGACGCCTGCAAAAGCATTAGGATAAACAAAAACCGAGAAAATACGATTACTCATAATTTTAACCCTAAATTCATAAGTATCTAATAAAAGCCTCTGCTCCGGTGGAAGTCCTGCGAGAATCTGCTCAAAATTTTTCCTTATCTCTTCCAGTCCCCCAAAATGCTGGTTAATTCCATTATATAAAATCCAGAAAAACGATATGCAAAGCGCTGTCCAGAAATAACTAGAGGTTTGCAAAAAATCTCGATATAGGAAAAACCCTAATAGAAAACAGGCAAGACACGCCGAGAAATGGAGCATTGTCCACAGGGTTAAATTCGCATCAATTGTAAAAATTGATGAAATAAGTTGCCAGATAAACCAAATAAAAATCAGATAAAATGAAAATGGCAATCCTTTCAATTTTTTAAATTCGAAGTCCCTAAAATTTATTACCAACAACAAAAATACAAGAGCGAGTAACCAACTAAACGGAAAAGGCGAAAAAATTATCTCCCAAATATTTTGAGGAGCAGGGATTTTTTCGGAAAAAATGACTGGATTCCCACCTTTTACCAGAATTAAAGCAAAAATAATACCATTCAGGACATCTTTAATCGCCGTCGAAATATCTTTTTTCACAACTTCCATTTTTGTATGTTTCAATATTCAGGATATATTGACAGTTATGCTTTTATTCTCAGCAACATTGTTTCAAAAATCAATGATTCCTGAACATTTGTAAACAGCAATTTCTGTGTTTCCTCAATAACATCAAGATTCTCAAGGGCTTCCTTCTGGGAAACTCTTTTTGCTATTTTCGAAGTTTTATCTCGAAAGAAAGGAAATGTAAGCAATGGTGATAAATTTTCATTGAGTGTTTGAAGCCATATATCTCGCAATAACCATTGAATAGCTGAAATTAATTCCTGGCGCTGTCTCCTGTATTCAGCTTCAATCGAAGCCTTTAGTTCCTTTTCAAATTTTTCCTCCACACCGGAGTTGATTTCTGTGTCTTCATATTTTTTCAATGAGGATTGTTTCGTTAATTCTGCTTCAATATTTTTTCTGATCTGATCTAATTTTTTTACAATTAAATCCAACAATTGGTATCGGGGTAAAATCGAATTTCGTGAATTATACAAATTATTCAGAAAACCATCTAAAAAATCTTTATATTTTTCAACATCAACGTATTCAAATTCTCCGAAATCTATTTTCTGACACCGTGACACAATCGTTTCCAGAAGTCTGTGGGGTTCGGTCGAAAGAAGAATAATGACAGATTGAGGCGGTGGCTCCTCAAGAGTTTTCAAAAATGCATTTGCAGCAGATTGGTGCATCCTGTCCGCAGCGACAATAATTGCAACTTTCCAGCCCCCTTCAAGGGGTTTCATCTGAGTTTCTTTAATTAGATTTCTTACGGCGTCCACTGAAATCAAACGCATTTTAGACTCAGGACGTAGCCAGAACACATCAGGGTGATTATCATTTTGGATACGCAAACAATTAGAGCAAACATTGCAATATTCAAGCGGATATCCGCCATCACTTCTAAGGGGTGGATTTTCGCATTTCAATAAAAGAGCAACCTCTTTAGCGGCTGAGACCAGCGTATCAAGCGTGCCACCGGTAAACAGCCATGCATGAGGCATCCTGCCTTGCAGAAGGCAATTTTTTATAAATGCAATCCGTGTTTTTATATCAGCCATTGCTTAAAACTACTACATACATATCAAAATAATCAATCCGACAACGACTTTATCAGATTTTTTAGAAAATTAAAATCCTACGGATAAAATTTTGCACAAATAATCTCGTTGAAATTTGAAATAATCTCCTTGAGATCTGAAGGGATCTCATTTTTGTAACTTCCGAAAAAATTGACATATAGTGAAGTGCTTTAATTGATGGCAATTATTTCAAAAATGGGAAATCTCCGATATTGCTGTGGATATTTAATCGATCCAAGAGATACAGTGAATTACAGGTCGCCTGAAAAGAATTTTTTCTCCATTTTTTCAAGGTCTTTCTTAATCTTATCAACTTTTGCCGTACGTGGCAGAAAATAAGATGTCCATGCAGGTCGCTGTTTCATTTTAGCAATGGCATCATACAGCGCCTTTATGCCATCTATTCCGAAACCGCAGTTTAGAGCCACGCGTGTACCTTCTTTGAGAGAATCATTCCATTCATCAGGGGTCAATAAATCGTTTATTGGCACCTGTTTTCCGGAAGAATCTTCAAGTTTTGAAGCATACTTTTTAAAATGCCCGAGATAATGATGAGAAAGTTCAATTGCCAGAACCATGGCAACCATTTGATTAAAATAACTACGCTGGCTATTCAGTATATCATCAGTTTGAAATTTCTTATCATTTCCATCCGGTAATGGCGAAAGTTCCTTTGCACCGGTTTCCTTTGAAAGAAGGAGAACATAATTCTCAAAATACCCTTTTTGAACGCTGTCAATCGCTTTGGCATGAGCAACAAGATTCACGAGATCTATAAAACCCGCAGATATAAAAACAGCACGCATAGGTCCATTTGGACCCGGGTACTCAACGGGTTTGATGGAAGGCATTAAATCTGTCTCAAGAAATACAGGAATTTCGTTGACTACATTCTTGTATTTTTCATCAATGACCTTTTGAATCTCAGTGCCAATTTTAACAACCGCGGCAAATCCTGTTTTATATAAAGGTTGTCCCCCTTCCTCTGCGCTTATTAAACTGAAAGCAAAGAAAATATTAATACATAGAATATTAATTATAAGTCTCATAAAGTCTCTAAATTAAATATTGTAATAATTCGAAGAATTAACAACAGTTTTTTTAGAAAATTTTTAATAGCATGGAAAATTTGAAATCCGATGATTTAGATTCTTGTTGGTGGGCCCTGAGGGATTTGAACCCTAAGTCGGAGCGTAGCTCAGCCTGGCTAGAGCACTTGGTTTGGGACCAAGACGTCGCCGGTTCGAATCCGGCCGCTCCGACCATTTTTTTATAATTTTCAATAACCCCTATTCACATAATATCTTGAATAAAAAGCCGGTTTTTTTCATCATACCATAAGAACTCAATGTAGGAGATATTATGAAAAAACAAAATCTATCGGAAATGAACAGAAGAAAATTTTTGCAGACAGCCGGAGCGGCAAGTCTTGCCTTTACAATAATCAATCCTGAACTGGTTAAAGGCGCAGAAGCAAATTCCAAGATAAATATTGGTATAATTGGTTGTGGTGGCCGGGGTCAGTGGATAACAGACTTGTTTCAAAAAGACGGTCGTTATAACGTAGTTGCAGTTAGCGATTATTTCCAGGACCGTGTGGATTCTGCTGGCAAAAGATTTAATATTCCTGAAAACAACCGCTTCAGTGGTCTATCCGGATACAAAAAGCTACTCGAATTAAAATTAGACGCTGTGGTAATTGAGACACCGCCCTACTTCCATCCTGAACAAGCGGCAGCAGCTGTGGACGCAGGCAAACATGTATATATAGCAAAACCAATTGCCGTCGATGTTCCGGGGTGTCTCTCAATAGCGGAAAGTGGCAAAAAAGCTACTCAGAAGAAACTCGCATTTCTGGTTGATTTCCAAACAAGGGCGCATCCGGCTTATCAAGAAGTTGTCTCGAGGACACATAAAGGTGAAATTGGCAAAATAATAACAGTTCTGGCAGAATATCAGGCAAATCTGATGTTCCAGAGTGTTGATGAAATGCTACGAAAGGATCCTAAAAATCCCGAACTTCGTCTCCGCGCATGGGGGGTTGATCGTGTTCTCTCTGGGGACGTTATTACAGAACAAAACATTCATGCGCTTGATGTTGCCACATGGTTCATCAATATGGACCCAATAAAGGCATACGGGACTGGCGGGAAAGCACGTCCGTTTATAGGTGATTGCTGGGATCATTTCTCAGTTATCTTTTATTTCCCGGATAACATTATTTGTACATTCCAGTCTAAACAGGTGGGATTTGGTTATGACGATATTATGTGCCGTGTACATGGAACAACCGGTACGGTTGAAACTCATTATGGCGGCAAAGTAAGCCTTGTTTCCCGCGAAGACAAATACAACGGGAATACTCCTAATCTTTATGTTGATGGAGCGGTAAGAAACATTGCAACATTTTACGAGAACATTACCAAAGGCGATTTCTCGAATCCAACAGTAGCACCAAGTGTTAGAAGTAATCTTACAACAATTCTCGGGCGCCAGGCATGTTATAAAAATGGCGAGGTCACCTGGGATCAAATGATGAAATCAGGAGAAAAATTTGTCTTCGACACAAAAGGTTTGAAATCATAACTACCTTAAACAGGACAATTTTTCAGTAAATCCGATACAATCTCCCTTAAGGCAGGGATTACCTCTGTTTCAAGCCATTTGTTTTGTTTAAACCATAACATATTTCGTGGGCTTGGGTGAGGCAAAGGGAAGAATTCAGGCAGGTATTCTTTATATGATTTTACGGTTTCAGCCATTGTCTTCTTAAGCCTGCCTTTTAAATAAAAAGCCTGCGCATGACTGCCTACGAGCAGAGTCATTTTCAGATTGGGCATGTATTTTCTGAACTGTGGATGCCATAACGGCGCGCATTCCGGACGTGGTGGCAAATCTCCACGGGCACCTTTTCCAGGGTAACACATGGCTGTGGGAATAATCGCAATTTTACGAACATCATAAAAAAGGTCACGGTCAAGGTTAAGCCATTTTCGCAAGCGGTCACCTGATGGATCATTCCATGGAATGCCGGTTTTATGCACACGTATTCCAGGAGCCTGTCCAACGATTAGTAAAACAGCTGTCGGAGAAACACGAAATATCGGTTTTGGCGGAAAAGGAAGATGCCCCGCACATATTTTGCAGTTTCTGACTTCATTTATCAAAGTTTCCAGATTATCCATATTATAACACTAATACTTACCTTCCCTGATTGTATTGAAAAAGCAGTTTTTATGGCCGAATTTTTATTAGATTAAACACTTTGTATGGTTCAATTATTCTTAATTACACTAATTATTTGGTAAAAGATTGTTCCGTTGGCAGTAGGATTACCATTCCAGAAGTTCAGCAGTCATTGATGTGTGGAATTCAATATGGTTGTCCACAAAATAAACGTTTCCGGCGGGTATCGCCTTATGCCAGCCGGTCGGATTGTCGTCAAATAAAACCACATTGTCAGCAAATAGCGGCGTCTTAGAAGGATTACGGACGGATGCCAGTTTTCTGCCTGCCAGTCCACCATCTTTCAATTTCGGATGTCCGTTTGCATTGAATGAATATGAGTTGCCAACATGGTCGAACAACCTATCCGGAATTGTGTCGTACCTCCCTTGATCAAGCGGACAAAGAACCACTTTTTCATTTAATCCATAGTGGTTTAAAGGTCTATCTATTCTGTTAAAAATATTTGACTGTCCGGTATAAAGATTACCATTCGTGCGACCAGCCCAAACAAACCATTCCATCCCTTCGTAATTTATTGAAGGCGACTTCGGGTCACCCCAGAAAAAAGTGTCGTCGAAATCACCAAGATACATTTGCATTGCCATACCACACTGTCTTAATTGAGAAACACATTGAATAGTTTTAGCCTTCATCTTCGCCTTGCCAAGCGCAGGAAATAGCATCGCAGCAAGAATTCCTATTATTGCCACAACCACAAGTAATTCTATAAGAGTGAATCCATGCGAACCTGTGTTTTTATGCAAGGCTCTTTTCACGGACTTACTATTAAAAATCTCCGACATCGTTACCATTAAGCAAAAAGGTTTTCACATTTAGTTTCTATAGAATTAGACGCAGAAATCATTGAATAATTCGGAGTTAATAAAAAGTATTAAATTTTTGGTTATGAATAAACAATTGAATTTTATTTTTAAATTTATTTTCAATTATAAATCCGTTATAATATTTTATATGAAAAACTTTATCGCATTTCTAACATTTTCCTTTTTTATTCAATGTTTTGCTGCTGATGTTAGTTATTTTGGGGTCATCAAATCGCAACACTATCGCCAGACAGATTCCTCAACAGTGTCACAGTTA
>Ga0078972_1001105_pt1 | contig 105845 bp, 99 predicted proteins | sample YelNatPaOPGAMG01_FD_67568 | JGI IMG/M metagenome (GOLD analysis project Ga0078972, IMG submission 67568) | Hot spring thermophilic microbial communities from Obsidian Pool, Yellowstone National Park, USA - OP-RAMG-01 (SPADES assembly) (version 2) | ecosystem: Environmental > Aquatic > Thermal... | reverse complement strand
GCGAATATAAAACATCGAGCAAATGCCCATTCTGCCGCTCTGAGGACATAATGACAAGAGGAAGGCTCTTCAGATGTTTATATTGCGGGTTGGAGGCGAATAGGGACGCTGTAGGCGTCCTAAACATAGGCTACCTCCACGGAGGTGGCATTAACTGGGTGGTGGCACACCCATTGCTTCTGAGGTGGGATGGTATGAGGTGGGAGCCTAGAAGGGCTGTGAACAACCGATCGATGATCACCGCAGAAGCAAGAATCTCCCGACTTTAGTCGTGGAGAGTGTCAACTATTGGATTGATAATAGATGGACGCGTGGAGAAAAATGCGTGAGCCATTCAAATTGCCCGAGGATGTACCTTTGGTTGGGACTGTGTACTTCGGCATAATCGACAGAGGAACGAACGTTCTCCAGATCAGGCCCACAACCTACTGTCCGCTTAACTGCATCTTCTGCTCAACCGATGCCGGACCAAAGAGCAAGAGGCGGCGGGCTGAATATCTCGTCGAACTTGATCATATGCTGGAGTGGGTGAGATACCTCGCCAGGATTAAAGGGGAGGGGGTGGAGGCACACATCGATACGGTGGGAGACCCGCTGACCTACCCGAAGATTGTAGACCTAGTGCATAAAATAAGGGAGCTCAGGGAAGTCACCACCATCTCGATGCAGACACACGGGCACCTCCTGAGCGAGAAGATAATCCACGACTTGGGCGATGCCGGGCTTTCTAGAATAAACCTTTCCATAGATGCACTCGATCCCCAACTTGCAAAGAGGCTTGCAGGGAGCGATGATTACGATGTTAACCGAGTCATCGAGATGGCAAAGTACCTCAGAGAAAATACATCGATCGATCTGCTGATTGCGCCTGTCTGGGTCCACCCATTGAACGACTCTGAGATGGAAAAGATAATCAGCCTCGCCAGGCAGATCGGCGCAGGCAGGAACTGCCCGCCCTTGGGGATCCAGAAGTGCGAGCACCACAAGTTTGGGAGGAAGGTCAAAGAGATCAAGTTCATGACCTGGTTCGAGTTCTACAACAGGCTGAGGGAACTTGAACTCAGGACAAACACCAGGCTCATAATCAAGGCTTCGGATTTTGGAATCCGACCCGCCAATAGTCTGAAAACACCTTACAGTAGATGGGAGCGGATCACTGTGACCGTTGTGGGGCCGGGCTGGTTTAGAGGTGAGAGCCTTGCGGTGACCCATGATAGGAGATGGGCCGTGACGATAGTGGGCGCAGAGCTTCCCATCGGGGAAGAGGTAAACGTCAGACTTTTGAGGGTAAAGGACAATATCCTTGTCGCAACTTTGAGCAACTGACCGCTTTAGCCAATTGTGCGCATACCATGGAGTTCAATTCAATAAGTAACTTAAAGATATCCATAACATTAATGATAAGGATAAAGATAAAGATAACAATAACAATAATAATAACAATAACAACAAAGATAACAATAACGACAATAACAATAGCAACAATGATAACGACTATAATGGTAACGATAACAGTAGCTGAATACTTTAAAACCTAAGGATTATATATCACTAAGAGAAGGGAGGAGAAAAGTGAGCGACGAAGAGGAAGGCGGGCATGAAAATGAACCTTTAGGCGAACATGAACTTGAAAACAAACTCACAAGAGTGGTGAGGAGCCGTGCAGAATCCATGGGGGTCGACATCTTCGGCGTAGCAGACCCGTTTAGCCCATTGCTTCAGGCTGCACCTGATGGTCACCGCCCGCAAGATTACCTCAGTGGAGCAAACTCCGTGGTCGTCCTTGGGATGGTTGTGTTGGAGCCCGTGCTCCACACGACACCAAGCACCATCTACAGCAAGCATTACGACACTATAAACGAATGTTTAAATGCCGCGGCCTATGGGGTCGCAAAGTTCCTGCAGAGGCGTGGGCACCGTAGCATATACTTCCCTGAGACAGATAGCTACAGGGCGCTCTGGAGACAGTACGACGCGGGTTACCAGAAATTTATCCCTTCATTCAATCATATGGCCGCTGCCGAGGCTGCGGGTCTTGGAAAGAAAGGGATTTGTGGTGTACTGCTGACCCCAAAATATGGTCCTAGGGTGCGCTGGATAAGTGTGATCACGGAGGCCCCTCTAGTGAGAGGTAACACTCTCTCTGAAGAGGTCTGCTTGGAGAAGATCAGACCAAACACTTGCCAAAAGTGCGTGAAGTCGTGCCCAATAGGCGCGATCAGCGTGGAGAGGGGAACAGACGTCAGGAGGTGCTGGATATACTGGAACCAGCTCAGGGATATGGGTTCTGCATGCGGCATCTGCATAAAGAGTTGCCCGGTAGGGAAATAGATTGAGAACTGACAGCCTGTGGATCAAAGGAACCGAGATTCTGGCATGGTTAGGCCTATAGACATAGAATTCAAGTTCACACTGAGGATGTATCCTGTAATTTTTTCCATTTTTCCTAGCGGTTGCTCTCTGAAACGGATTGCCAAATGGGCAACACCATCCAATTGTTTAAATAATTCAAGTGAGCAACTCGTCTCATACTGACTTTAAGCCATTCGGGGTACTGTTATCATGAGGGCAGGTGCCACCGCTGGGCTGCTGCTGTCAACAGTCATATGGGGCGTCTCATTCCCAGTGGTTAAAGCTGCGCTTGGGGAGATGGACCCGTTTCTTTTTGTATTTCTAAGATTCGGAATAGCCTCAGTCCTGGTTCTGTTCTACTTGGCGCTCTCCAAAAAAAGCATATCCAGGCTATTTCAGGACAGGATCTTGTGGGTATTGGGAATTACTAACGCCTTAGGATTTGCGATGGAGTTTTACGGAATGACCATGACAACCGCCTCGAAGGCCTCGCTCTTGGTGAATGTCAACGTCGTTTTCATGGCAATATTCGCAGCCCGCATATTGGGCGAGCGGATGAACCTCCGGACGATTGCTGGCATAATATTGGGAGTGGTTGGAGTCGCGCTCATAACGACTGAGGGGGATCCGTCCCGTCTCAGCGGGGGCTCCATACTGGGAGACATCATCATATTTTTGGGCGGCATTGTCTGGGCATACTCAAACATTTATAACAAAAGGGCAGCGACAGAGCTCGGGATGACCCCAATGGAGGTGACGGAGTCGATGATCCTCATCTCAACTCTTGGGCTCTTGCCCTTCCTGCCCTTATCAAACTGGGGCTTCTCCGCATCTCCGCTCGCGATATCCTCCATAGTATACACATCAATTGTGTGCACTATTGTCGGTTTTTATCTCTTCTATAGGGCTTTGAGAGAGCTGACAGTGGTAAATACTGGAATCGTGCTGCTCTTTGAGATAGTCGTTGCGGTGGCCATCGCAAACGCATTCTTAGGAGAAGTGATCCCGCCCGTAGGATTTATCGGAGGGATACTCATAGGGGCGGGGATCTTGCTCGTCTCCTGAATCTTATGCTATATATATTGAATCAACATTAAAATATTGATCGTACTGAAATATCAAGACAACACAGTTTTGGTGTATCGTAATGAAGGTCATGACTAAAACCTTGGTAATCTTCTTTATAACGACGCTATTATTCATTGGTGTGACCTATTCCCTCGCCGAATTTTTTGTCATGGGCGGGTTCTTGCAAAACGAGGCCGCACAGGTTAAAGAAGATATGGGAAAGGTCGCCCACGCCATCGATATGGAGTTTGACCATATGGAGGAGATTTTAGTTGACTGGAGCGCTTGGGATGACACCTATCGGTTCATTGTCGACAGAAACGAAGAGTACATCAACAGCAACCTTGTTAATGAGACTTTCATAAACCTTGACTTAAATGTGATGGTGTTTGTCAACTCGTCGAATGCAGTCATTTTTGGAAGGGCTGTGGACCTCTACACTGGGGAGGAGGCGAGAATCCCTGATGCTCTTTTATTGGAGATCGGGTCAAGCAACTCCCCACTATTGATGGGTTCCGGCACTCACGGTCTAATATTGACAGAACAAGGACCGATGATGGTTTCATCAAAACCCATACTCAAAAGCAATAAGGAGGGTCCAGCAAGAGGGTTTTTGATATTCGGGAGGTATTTTGATGAAAATGTACTGCGACGAGTTGAATCCATGGTGGGCTTTAATCTCTTGGTGCTACCCGTCAAAGATTCGAACTCTCTTTCAACAGGAGAGGTCGCAGTAAGACCAATAAACGAGAGCTTTGTTTCCGGTTCGTATACTATGACCGACATACATGGTCAGCCAGCACTCACCATTCAAGGTGAAATCCCGAGGATTTTGTACCAGCAGGGGCGACTCTCAGCGACACAGTTTCTCATTTTATTTACTTCGCTTTATATCACACTTGAAGTAATCATATATTTCCTTTTGAACATTTCAATCTTTTCCAGGTTAAAGAAGTTAGAAAACCATGTCAAAAGTGTGGGAAAAACGTCAGAGCCGAGAGAGAAATTCTCCCTAGCAGGAGACGACGAACTTTCAAGCCTAAGTGCCTCCATCAACGACATGCTGGAAAGACTAGATCTTGCGAAGAAGAGTTTAATGGAATCCGAAAAAAGGTTTAGATCTATATTCGAAGGGGCTGGGATTGCTCTGGCATTGGTAGACACTGATATGAGGATTCATCAGGTAAATGCTCTTTTTGTAAAAATGTTCGGGTATTCCAAAGATGAGGTAGAAGGCAAGATCAGTTTTGCAGAGATAATAAATGAGCAAGATTACTCATTATTCCTTTCTCATCAGAAAAAGGCGCTTGAGGGAGAAAGTGCTCTTACATTTGAGGCTAGGGTTAAGGATAAGTACGGCAATACCATGTTCTGCCTGATTACTATCTCTATCGCACCTGAGACCCGAGAACTTATCGTTTCCTTTTTGGACATATCCAAGAAGAAGATTTTGGAAATAGAAATAAATGAACTTTTCAAAGAAATGAAACGGCTGGGGGAGATCATCGACAAGAGCCCTGCTATTGCCTTTATGTGGAGGGCTGAGGAAGGTTGGCCTGTGGAATACGTGTCCGGCAATGTCCAGCAGTTTGGCTATATCCCCAAAGATTTCGTAAGTGGGAAGATCAAATACGCAGAAATAATACACCCTGATGACCTCGAGAGGGTTAAAGAGGAAGTAATGGATTACACGAGAAAGGGTCTCGAAGAGTTTGCGCAAGAGTACAGGATTGTCACAGCAGGGGGCGACATTCGGTGGGTCTACAACAGGACATGGTTAAAAAGGGGAGAGGACGGGGCGCTGACCCATTACCAAGGCGTGGTCTTGGACATATCCGAAAGGAAATGGATGGAGGAACAGATCAAGAAATACTCGGAGGAGCTCGAAAGGTACTCCAAGCACCTCGAGGAGCTCGTCGAAGAGAGGACCAAGGAGCTGAGAGAGAAGGAGCGGCTTGCGGCTATAGGTCAGACGGCGATCATGGTGGGGCATGACCTCCGAAACCCACTACAGGTCATGAAAAATGTACTCTACATCTTAAATGACAAAGTCACGAGTGCTGGTTTTGATCCAAAATTAAAGGAGGAGATACTGGAGAGACTTAAGATGATGGACCGACAGATATGGTACATGAACAAGATAGTTCTAGATCTTATGGACTTTTCTAAAGAAAGGGGCGCTGCGCCCACTCTTGTTAATCCTAGGTCGATTCTGGAAGAGCTAGTGGAGCAGGCCCCCTCTAACATTAAAGTGGTGATAGATTTAGACCAGAAAATGACTGCCTTCCTTGATGAGTACATCTTCAGGCGCGTATGCAGTAATTTGGTACTCAACGCGATCCAGGCTATGCCAAATGGCGGTACTTTAACAATAAGTGCCTACAGGGAGGGAGACTACTTCGTTATGAAGATAAGTGACACTGGAGCAGGAATACCAAAAGAGGTCTTAGATAAATTATTTACACCGTTCTTCACGACGAAGGCAAAAGGAATGGGGCTTGGTCTAGCCGTCTCCAAAAAACTTGTCGAGGCACACGGGGGATCCATAAACGTTGAGAGCGAAGTTGGAAAAGGAACAACATTTACAATTAAAATTCCGCAAGTACAATAGTGTAAATTGTGCCCCTTTTATGTGAAAAATAAACCTTTAGAAAGGATAAGCAGAAATACCAAAATGCTTACTTTTTTCTTTATTTTTCCCAACCAACGTTGTAAAATTAATTATTTATTTTTTCTTTAATTAAAATTAAAAACAGATATTGGTGTGAATAAAGATAATAGCGCCCAGATCATACTACCTAATGTGAAAGCCCATCGACTAGGACCTTTATGTTTTCAAATCTCAACCGGCTCTTATCACTATAACGTTGCAGTGGGCGTTCCTTACCACATAATCGGCCACACTTCCTAAAAGAACTCTCTTAAGGCCCGTGAGACCCCGCGACCCTATGACTATGGTGGAAATTTTGTTTTCATCTGCAAAATAGACCAGGCCTTCCCCCACCGTCCCCCAGAATGGCACTATCTTAGACGCAACCTCCTCTACCCCACGTTCAACTGCGATCTTTTCATATTTTTTTAAAAGTGGCTCTATCTTTTCCCTGACATCATGCGGAACTTTTGGGTAGTAGTCTGGAAAATGTGTAATTATGTGAGGGTATGCAGGCACTCCTGTCACCAAGGGCATTGAAGGGAGGGAGTGTATGTAAACTATAAAGAGCTTTGCGGAGTATCGCTTTGCTATATCAATGGCAACATCTAAAGCAGATTCTGCATATTTCGAACCATCTATTCCCACCAGAACTCTTTTTACCCACTCACCATTCAAAAGAACCACATTTTAAATTATTCTGATGGAGTATTTATCAGTTTATAATTTGCAAGCATGGAAATTCATAAGTCTCGTTTTCTCACTGGCAGTGCGACCATAACCAAAGAGGATGAATAAATCATCTGAAGGGTCTGATAATTTTTTTGACATGTTCGCGAAAGCAGTGACCAATAGTTACAAGTTTATATATTGTTCCTTATATATCATTGAATAATATCATATCTTCTATGGAGCGGGGGGATACGTTTGGAAGAGAAAAGGATCCTCATAGTTGATGATGATGAAGACATTGTTGAGAGTCTCTCGACATTGCTGAGTAATGCTGGTTATGTGGTAGACGTCGCTCTGAACGGAGAAGAAGCTATCAAAAAATCCAAAGAAAAGGTCTACAACGTCGCACTAATCGATGTTGTACTGCCAGACATGACTGGGATTGATCTCTTAACGAAACTTGAAGAAAGAAAGCCTGCGACCAGGAAGATCATAATAACCGGATACGCTTCACTTGACAATGCGGTCAAGGCATTGAATCTAGGGGCTGATGCGTATCTGATCAAGCCGGTAGACCCGGAGGAGCTAATAAGCACAGTGAAAAAGCAGATCGAGGAGCAAGAAAACGAACTCGCTATAACTCAAGAAAAGATTGTTAAGTTCATTGAAACTAGGGTAAGAGAGTTAGAGAAAGAGGGAATGGCGAAGGAAGAGAATAAGGATTAGCCTGTTGGACAAAGGCGCTATGGTGAAAGCGGATAAAAGATAAAGAAATAATAAATAAAAAAAATAAAAGGAAGGCAGGACGATGGGGGGCTTCGCTGGCGAGATCTCTAAGGTTTTAAAAGACAGACCATTCGAACAGGTGGCACTTCAAAGCTTAACCGAGATATTCGGCGAGAACAATATACAAAGCCTAGTATTTCATATTGGTGGAGAGGTGACTTTTAAAGATCCTGAGCTATTTGAAAAAAAGATCAGAGCATTGTTCAAAGATGGTGCAGAGTTGATCTTGAATCACATAATGTATAACGCCCTTAGGACCGCAGTGCCTGAGAAGGAAACAGTTCAAAATCAATTTTTAAGGGGAAAGTCATGAAAAATGACCAATAGTGATATTAACCCTGAGGATTTTTTGAAGGTTTTCAGTTTTTTGGATGATTCAGATATAATGCTTATCGTTTTGGACAGCGAGTGGAAGGTAAAATTTCTGAATAAAAGAGCATGTGAGTTCTTTGGCATAACTAAACAAGATATGGTTGGGAAGGACCTTCTGCTTGAGACCAGCGTCCGTGGCTGGGAAGAATTGCGAGAAGCTTTCCGTTCAAAGATAAAAATGGAGGGATTTTTTAAGCAGGAGCTCAGAGCCTCAACGAAAGATGGTCACGTTCAGTCAGCCACTTTCGAATTCATGGTCTTCAAGAAGGGAGGGGCTGAGTGGGTAGTTGGAGTGGGCGTGCCCACAAACTCACCAGCACGGGATTGGCTGGAAATTTTAGACCTTCTGATAGAGGAAAGAACTGAGGCGATAAGGGAATCGGAGAGTAAGTACAGAGAGCTTGTTGAACTGGCCAAGTCAATAATATTCAAATGGGACGCCGAGGGCAAAGTCGTATGGATGAATGAGTATGGTCTGAAATTTTTTGGATTTGCGGAGGAGGAGATAATTGGCAGATCCGTCTACGAGACTATAGTGCCTAGGATTGAGAGCACGGGGAGAGACCTGAGTACGCTCGTGAGGGATATCGTCGAAAAAGAGGATGAATACTCCTCAAACATAAACGAAAATGTGAAGAAGGACGGCACAAGGGTTTGGATCCACTGGTCAAACAGGCCCATAAAGGACAGCAAAGGGAATCTGGTGGCAATCCTTTCAATTGGCACAGACATCACCGATAGAATAAAAATGGAAAAGATGCAGGAGTACGAGTTGAAGAAGAGCAGATCCCTCTCAAAGCTTTACGGTCTACTGGTCTCCCCTGCAATAAAAATTAGCGACGTTGAAGATGCCATATTGGCCGAGGCTATGGAGATCACCGAGAGCGGGTGCGGATTCGTTGGCAGGGTTGACCCCAAAACTAGAGAGTTAGTTTCCAATAAGATCGCCCAGCTGCCTGAGTGCAAGGTGAAAGAGAAGAAGATAAAACTAAGCAAAGATAACAAACCCAAGTCGCTAATTGAGTTCGCCCTCAGCAACCTGAAGCCGTTTTATACGAACTCTCCGAGGTCTCATCCTGCATACAAGGGGGAGCCTGAATGGCACGTTAAAGTTGAGCGCTTCCTCGTGGCTCCGATGCTTGTAGATGACAGAGTGATGGGCATAATTGCCCTTGCCAATTCCAAAAGGGACTATGATGATCGCGACTTGGAAACTGTCTCTGAGATGTCCAGATATTTTATACTAGCGATGCAGAGAATAAATTACGAAGAAGAGTTAATCCTTAGAGAAAACCTCTACAAAACGCTCTTTGAGAATGCGCCGGTGCCAACCCTGCTGATTGACGAAAATGGCACACTTTCAAACGTAAACGCAGCATTTGAGAAGCTCTCTGGTTACACAAAGGAAGAGGTTGAGGGCAAGAAAACTTGGAAGGAATTTGTATTCTCGGAAGACCTCAAGAGGATGGAGGCATACAGAGCTGAGAGGCTCGCGGGGCGTTACGCGCCTCCATCTTACGAATTCAGGTTTCTGGATAAGAAGATGAACGTGCACGAGGTCCTAGCCAACGTCTCATTAATCCCCGGAACTAAGAAAATCATCGCCTCCTTCATAGATCTCACTGACATTAAGAGGCTCCAGGAGGAGCTCAAGAGGAGCAAGGAAGCGCTCGAGAGGTACTCCAAGCACCTCGAGGAGCTCGTCGAGGAGAGGACCAAGGAGCTGAGAGAGAAGGAGCGGCTCGCGGCTATAGGCGAGGCTGCAACCTCCGTAGCCCACGACCTGAAGAGCCCGCTGCAGGTGCTGATAAATTCCGTCTACATTGCCAAGATGGGCATATCCAAGTTACCTGCCCCCATGGTTGAGCAGTTGAAGAGTTCTGGCGTTTTGGAGAGTCTTAGCAGGATAGAAAAACAGATAGGTTACATCAACAGAATCCTCTTGGACCTTCAAGAGATATCTAGACCGATAAAGCCAGAAGCCACAAATGTTAACCTGGGGACATTGGTCAAAGAGAGCCTGCAATCCGTCACCGTGCCGGATAACATCGAGTTGACGATCCCGGAAGGAGATTTGGACGCCAGACTAGACCCGCATCTCATGAGAAGGGTCCTTGTTAACCTGATCGAGAACGCAGTTCAAGCCATGCCCAAGGGCGGAAAGCTGGAGATAGCGTGCGCGAGAGTGGACTCGGAGCTGCTTATCACCGTAAAGGATACTGGCATAGGTATGCCCAAGGAGGTCGTCGAGAATGTATTCAAGCCCTTCTTCACGACAAAGACCAAGGGGACTGGCTTCGGTCTCTACACGTCCAAGCGTATTGTTGAGGCACATGGAGGGAAAATATCTGTTGAGAGCGAGGTTGGAAAGGGAACAACATTCACGATCCGGATCCCAATAAAACAATGATGCAGAATCGGTGAAGTTTATGGATGCTGAAAGAGATGAGAACTTGGAAAAGGACGCCAGTCACAACTCCGCCGGTGAAGGCGATACTGGTAACGATGCCAATACCAACGCAGATGGCGTTACCTATACCTATATCAATGCCAATGCCGATGGCGGTAAGGACACGGTCAAGAATAAGATCAGAGGCATCCGGGGCTTTCTTATAGACCTGGATGGCTGTGTTTACAGGGGCGACACGCTTATAGAAGGTTCGGATGTAGCCATTAAGGCTCTGAAGGGGTCTGGGCGGAAGGTACTTTATTTGACCAACAACTCAACCAAAACGCCCCAGGAGTATGCAATGAAGCTTAGGCGGTTAGGAGTAGATGCAGATCCCGCAGAGATCTTGACCTCGGCAGTCGCAACAGCCGCATATATGCGCAGGTTCGAGAGGAGCTCATGCTATGTGATAGGGGAGGAGGCACTGAGATCAGCCCTTGCGCAGGAGGGGTTTACCATTATTGAAGAAGGAAATGAGGGGCGCGCAAAGTATGTGGTGTGCGGCCTCGACAGGAGTCTTACATACGGTAAATTGGCAGCCGCATGTGCGGCCGTGCAGAGAGGCGCGAAGTTCATAGCGACAAATACCGACCCGAACCTCCCAGTGGAAGGAGGTTATCTGCCAGGGGCGGGCTCTATCGTTGGGGCTGTGAGGATAGCCACAGGTGTGAGGCCGATTGTGGTGGGGAAGCCATCAAGGTACATAATGGAAATAGCCCTGGAGCGGCTCGGTCTAAATAAGGAAAAAGTAGCCATCGTGGGGGATCGGATCGATATAGACGTGAAAGCGGGAAAAGTCGCCGGGATATACACGGTGCTTGTCTCCTCAGGAGGTTATTTAAAGGTAAGAAAGATGGGACTAACCCCCGACCTTGTGGTCAGGAGCCTATACGATCTTGTGGCCCTCCTCTGATTTTTTTTATTTAAATGTTTAAAAAATGTATATAAATACTCGGGAAGATTTTTAATAAGGGTGTATAAAGCTTGGAGGTTGTGGATCCTCTAACCGGAGACCTTGTAGAGGTCGTAGGGTTCTCCGATCTCCGCATCGGCAAACTCCGAAGAGGAAAGGTTAGAGACGTATATGACTTGGGCGATGAACTCTTGATTTACCACACTGACAGGGTCTCAGCTTTCGATGTCGTTCTGCCGACCCTCATACCTCACAAAGGGGAGTACCTCCAGAGACTCTCGGTCTACTGGATGGAGAAGAGCAGAAAAGTCTTCCCCAACCACCTCATCGCCGTGGCCGATAGCAGAACCATTCGGGTGAGGAAGGCTAAAAGGATTGACATCGAATGGGTCGTCAGGAAGTACCTCTACGGTTCTCTCTGGAGGGAGTACAGCGAAGGGAAAAGAGAGCTTTATGGCATAAAGCTTCCTTCGGGACTGAGGAAGGCAGAGGAGCTCCCCTCGCCCATTGTAACTCCGACAACTAAGGTGGACAAGGGTCACGACCAGGCGATCACGAAGAGAGAAGCCCTGGAGCGCGGTCTTTTGGACAACGAAACTTGGGATGCCCTGGAAGATGCCTCCATCAAGTTGTACGAGTTTTATGAGAGGGAGGCGAAGGCGAAGGGTTTGATAATACCCGATTTCAAGCTAGAGTTCGGCTGGGTCGGGGGCGAACTCATCCAGATCGACGAGCCCCCCACGCACGACTCGGCAAGAATATGGGCATCCAGCTACTACAGGGTCGGGGAGAGTCAGGAGGACCATTGCCTTGACAAGGAGTTCTTGAGGGAATGTCTCAGGAGGATGGGTTTTCATGGAGAGGGCGAAGCTCCGATACTGCCGCCGGTTGTTGTCGGTGAGGTTGAGAAGAGATGTATAGGTGCATACAGGGTCTTGGCAGAGGGGGAAAAGATAGAGGCGCTTGGGCTCCTGTCCGTTGATGCTATTTTTAAATGAACTAGTCAAAAATCTTTAAAAACATATCCTTTTATATACACGTTCATAGCAAAGAGATGGTGATAAATGGTTGGGGAGAAGTGTGGGGTCTATGCTGCCAAGTGCCTTGACGGGGGAGAAGTCTTCTCCAACCTGTACTGGGGAATTGTGGCCCAGAACCACAGGGGGCACGAGTCTTACGGTTTCTTGACCTATTCTGACGGTTTCAGGAGGTACGTCGACCTGGGGCTGGTCCCGAGGATAGAGAGGGAGGAGTTTTTGAGGTGGAAGATCCTCCTCCCCGGGAGTGTTGGGATAGCCCACGTCAGGTACGGGACCTCAGGGAAGAGGGATCTGTATTCCCACCTTAAAGACGCTCAGCCAATCGTTTCTGTCAAGGGTAAAAGGAGGGTGGGAATCGCGTACAATGGAAATATTGTGAATGTGGGCTGGTTGAAGGAAGAGGTGATGAGCAAGGGGGTAAAACTGAGGACAACCTCGGACACCGAGCTCCTCTCGAGGTACCTGTTGGAGAAGTGTGAAAAAGGTCTGATCGAGGGCATACATGCTTGCATGGAGAACGTGGAGGGTGCCTTCTCGGTTGTCGGTCTGGACTCGAATGGCAGGATGTTTGCATTCAGGGACCCATTGGGGATGAGGCCGCTACTCTACGGCAATAAGGGCTCCTTGATGGCGGTCTCCTCTGAAAGTGTTGGGCTTAACATAAACGAGGTAGGCGTGATAGGCGAGATAGAGCCAGGGGAGGCGATAATATTTGGTGAGTCTGTTGAGAGGGTGAGAATTGTCAAGAGGGGCAGGAGGGCGTTCTGTGGTTTTGAGTTCTCATATTTCATGAGGCCTGACTCCGTAGTAAATGGAAGGTTTATTTACAAGATCAGGGAGGAGCTGGGGCGCAGGCTGGGCAGAAGGTATCAAGAGTTTGTCAAAAAGGCTGACCTAATAGTCTCAATACCAGAGACCGCCGACGATGCCGCCTACGGTCTTCACGAAGAGACAGGGATCAGGTGGGAGAGGATGCTCAGGAGGCATAGGTTCGTGACTCACAGGGCGTTCATCATGGACCCAACTGAGAGGGTCTCCACCATTGACAGGAAGATAAACGTCCTGAATGGCAACCTTCAAGGAAAGAGGGTGATAGTGGTGGAGGACAGCATAGTCAGAGGCGACACGACCAAGACCGTGATAAGGAAGCTGAGGGAGAGTGGTGCCGAAAAGGTTTACGTATTCGTCACCTTCCCTAGGATAACGCACCCTTGCTTTTACGGAATAGACATGGCAACCTTCTCAGAACTCATCGGTTTCTTCTACGACGAGAATGGAATAGCCGAGAAGATCGGGGCAGACGCGGTCTGCTACCAAACACTTGAAGATTTTGTCGACGCCACAGGAATGAGAATGGGGGATCTTTGCATGGCTTGTACCACGGGGTTGTATCCCACGGAGCTGGCACAGAAGATAGCGGACAGGGCCAGGACGAGGATTGAGGTGAAGGGAAGCGGCAGGATTTATGAAAGCGCGGAGGTGTGAGGGATGGCTGGGATACTGGGCATTTACCTTTTTGATGAGAGATGGGACGTCTACAACTTTGGGGTCTTTGGGCTTATGGCTCTCCAACACAGGGGGCAGGAGACTGTTGGACTGGAGGTCTTTGGGAAGTCTAGGGGGAAGGTTGAGGGAGAGGGGCTTGTGGACCAGGTACTTGTAAACAACAAAACTGCAGGGCATATCTGCCTCGGGGCGGTCTCGCCTTACCCTGCATCCAACGGCGAGATCCAGCCGATAAGGTTGAGTAAAAACGTCTCCCTGGCGATAGATGGGAAGATCCTGAGGATAGACGGGTACCAGTGGGATCCCACGCTGAGCTATGAGGGAAACTTAAGGAGGGCGCTCGAAGGCGATAGCGTAGAGGAAATTCAAGAGTTTTTCTCGAGGTGCAGGGGTGGCTTCTCTTACATAGCCCTCAACGGCAAGCCCGAGATGGTTGCTGGTAGGGGAGACCTTGGAGTAAAGCCGCTCGTCCTCGGAAAGATGGGATTTGAGGGAGGGATCGTCTCCTCTGAGAGCTGCGTCATGGACATAATAGGGGAGCGGGTCCCCATAAGCCCTGCAGAGAACATCGAGCCAGGAGAGGTGAGGATCTTCACGCCGCTCTCGGCACACGCAGAGCGGTTGAGGAACTGCAGCAGGAGGGCTTACTGCAGTTTTGAGTACGTCTACCTCGCCAGACCGGACTCTTACATAAACGAAATTCCTGTCTACAGGGTCAGGAGGAAGATCGGGGAGGTCCTGGCGGAGGAGGGGCGCGTTGAGGCGGACGTTGTCATCGGGGTGCCTGAGACTGCCGTACCTTTTGCCATGGCCTACTCAAATTCCACAGGGATCCCTGTGGAGAAGGGCTTCGAGTTGACGGGCAGGAGGGTCAGGAGCGCGATGAAGCCCAATCAGATAGAGAGGCTGAAGGGGGTCCAACTAAAGCTGAATGTTATAAGCGAGGCGGTGAGGGGGAAGAGGGTGGTACTCATCGATGACAGCGTGGTCAGGGGAAACACCCTCGCGAACATCGTCTACCTGATGAAGGAGAAGGGCGCAAAGGAGATACACGTCCGGATCGGGAGCCCCCACATAGTCTCCCACTGCCCGTTCGGCGTCGAGGTCCCGCCGGAGGACGAGCTCATAGGCAGGCACCTGCCGGAGGAGAAGATAGCGGAGGTCGTTGGCGCCGACTCCTTCAGGTACCTGAGCATAGACGGGCTCGTCGAGGCGACTGGGTTGAAGTTTGATGACCTGTGCCTGGGTTGCTTTAACGGTAATTACCCGGAGGTGTGATTGTGAAGGTTCTGCTAGTCGGCGGTGCTGGAAGGGAGCACGCAATAGCCCTCACACTAGCAAGGAGCGTACACCAGCCAAGGCTCTACTGCCTTTCTGAAATGGTCAACCCTGGCATCAAAAAGTTGGTGGACAGTAGCATGGGCGAGTACTTCAGGGGCGATATCAATGATCCGGGGCACGTCGCGAATGTGGCAGAGGAGGTCGGGGTAGACTTCGTTTTCGTTGGTCCGGAGGAGCCGAACTTTCATGGGGTGCCTGACAGGCTTGAAGAGAAGGGCATTCCGTGCATAGGTGCCAACAGGGCAGTTTCTGAGTTGGAGATGTCTAAGGCGAGCATGAGGGACCTGCAGTGGAAGTACAAGATCCCGGGCAGGCTATGGTACAAGAAGTTCAGAACGTATGAGGAGGCAATCCCCTACATCGAGGAGTACGCCGACAGTATCGCCCTAAAGCCAGCTAGGCAAGCCGGCGGCAAGGGCGTGAAGGTCATAGAAGACTTTCAGGTATACCTTCAAGAAGACAAGAGGAGAGTTAAGAGGGAGCACGCAGAGTCCATAGTCAAGGAGTACATGAGGGGCTATGAAGATACAGAGTACAGGCTCCTGATAGAGGAGCGGGTTTGGGGACCAGAGTACACGCTCCACTGCTTCACAGACGGGAGGACCGTACTGCCGATGCCGGTCGTTCAGGACAACAAGCACGCGTTCGACGGGGACCTTGGGATGGAGACTGGTGGGATGGGCTCCGTCTCTTGCGGGATGAATCTTAGGTATGGGATCGACGACGAGAGGAGCATAATAACAGAAGAGGAGTACAAAAGGTCTGTGGAGATAGTCAGGATGATGATAGAGGCGATACAGAGGGAGACTGACAAGAAGTACCACGGGGTCGTCGCAGGTCAGATGATGCTGACCTCGGTTTGGGGACCAACTGTCATAGAGATGTACTCGAGGCTAGGCGATCCAGAGGCTGCAAATGTCCTTGCCATGCTAAGGACCGACCTGGTTGAGATCTGCGAGGCGATAATCGGGGAGAGGCTAAACACCATCAAGGCGGAGTTTGACGACAGGGCTGTTGTTGTTAAGGCAGTGTGCCCGGAGGGCTACCCGAACAAGAGGGACCTTGCGAGGGGTCATCCCGTTAGGATCAGCGTTGACAACGGCACAGGATCCATCCTTTGGGCCTCCGCAGATCTGGTCGACGGGAGGGTCTTGACTGGGGGGTCGAGGATTGTGGAGTGCGTGGGCACAGGGAGTAGCATACCAGAGGCGAGCTCAGTAGCCGAAAGGCTGTGCGGAGCGGTCTCACTTGAGGATGGCTGGAAGGTCTTCCACAGGAGCGATATCGGCTCTGAGAAGTTCATGGAGAGGAGGATCGCCTTGGCAAACATGGCACGCGAGATCTACCAATACAGGGAGAGGAAGGGGCTTCTCGGGAAGAGGATGATGTGGATACCCGGGAAGGGCTTAGTTGAGGTGGGATAGAATGGTAAAGAAATTGACCGAGGAAGAAAGGATCAAGCTTCTCAAGAATGTAAATAGCTACAGGAGAGAGTTTGAGGATAGACTCTCTCCGCTGGATGGGCTGAGGCGCGACAAGCCTGTGACGTTCATCTCTGTGGGTGGAGGCGAGCTTGGCGACTTGGCTGTGACCGCCGCCAAGAGGATCTATGGCGGGCTCTCGGGCGGGATCCGGACAATTGCCTTTGATAGGTACAACGGGTTCCCGGCTCAAGACTCCTCTGACTACTATGAGATCTTCGACATGAAGGATGGAGACGCCTTGGAGAACTACATAAAGAAGTACATTCCGGACCCGAACGAACCCCATGCCATATACCTTGAGGTGGAGATGATAGACACCGAGAGGACCTTCAGGCTTGGCATGGAGGAGGGCTATAGAGTTATGTCAACACCATACGGGCCACTAGTCTGCATGGACAGGCATGCGACGAAGATGATGTTCGACATGCTTCGGCTCGAGAGGGTGGAATGGGCATACGCCAGGAGTGACGAGGAGGTGAGGAGGATCGCTGCAGACTTCGGACTCCCGGTGATCGTCAAGCCCGTAATGACCTCGAGCGGGCACGGCACATCAATTGTGAAGGACGAAGAGTCCCTCAAGAAGGCGTACGCCCACGCCAGGGAGCACGCGAGGGGTATAGGGGAGGAGGTGATAGTTGAGAGGTTCATGCCGGATTTGAAGTCCTCCGGCACCGAGGTAACTCAGATAGTCGTCCGGCACTTCGACGGCGACGGAAAGATCGTCGACTCTTTCCTTCCACCCATAGAGCACAGGAGACCCGGGGCCACCTATCATGAGAGCTGGCTCCCTGCTACGATATCTCCTTTGGCTGCTCGGAGGTGCAGGGAGTTCGCCGGAAAGATCGCAGATTTCCTCGGGGGCATAGGGGTCTATGCGGTTGAACAGTTCGTTATCGGGGATAGGGTGTACAACAATGAGGTCGCAAACAGGCCCCACGATACCGGTCTGATAACTAGGTGGATGCTGAACATGGATGAGGGCGGACTGCAGCTGACATCAACTCTCGGTCTTCCTTTGAGCAGTTCCTCCACTGAGATCTCGAGGAAGGGAGTTTATGGGGTCGCTCATGTGGTCCTGGCGCCCGACGGCTTTGAGGGGGAGAGAAAAGTCATAAGCGTTGACATGGGGGCGATCCACAGGTTCATGGGATCTGGTGAAGACTTCTGGTACTTCGGGAAGCCGTCGGCTTACGCTGGCAGAAGGATGGGGCTGGCTGTGGCTTTTGCCGAGGATCTCAACTCCGCGAGGCATGGCGCAGAAAGGCTGGCCCACTTTGCCGAGGGCTGTATACTCTACGGAGGTGATTAGTGTGCCCAAGGTCGCAGTTGTAATCGGGAGCAAATCTGACTCCAGCGCAGGAGAGGAGGCTGTTGGGGTTTTGAAGGAGTTCGGTCTGGATGTTGATTACAGAACTATCTCTGCCCACAGGAGCCCAGATGAGCTAGACTCGTTTGTAAAGTCAACAGACGCTGAGGTATTCATTGCGGTCGCCGGCCTCTCAGCGGCACTGCCCGGAGTTATCGCCTCAAAGACCACTAAGCCAGTCATAGGGGTTCCGCTAAGCGTAAAGTTGGGGGGCCTGGATGCCCTGCTATCGATGGTGCAGATGCCGCCTGGCGTCCCTGTCGCCACAGTTGGCATTGACAACGAAGACCACTAAGCCAGTCATAGGGGTTCCGCTAAGCGTAAAGTTGGGGGGCCTGGATGCCCTGCTATCGATGGTGCAGATGCCGCCTGGCGTCCCTGTCGCCACAGTTGGCATTGACAACGCAAAGAATGGGGCTATTCTGGCGGTCGAGGTGCTGGCGCTGAAGTATCCGGAGCTTAGGGAGAAGCTGATGGAGAGGAGGGGGCTGAAGAGGGCATGATGGTGAGGATCGAGGTCAAACTCAAGAGTGGGCACTTTGACCCAGAGGGGGACGTCACTGCCAAGTCGCTCAGGGACCTTGGCTTTCCTGTGAGTAGCGTGAGGGTGAGTAAGGTATACACAGTTGAGCTAGATGCCAACAGCAGGGAGAAGGCAATGAGCGCAGCGCGGGAGATGTGCAGGAAACTCCTGGCAAACCCAACCAAGGACGACTTCTTCATAGAGGTGCTAGCGGGTGAGGGAGGGGCTGATTAGAAGGTTCCCAGGACTCTCTTTGGTGGAGTTAGATCTCTCCAAGGCGGAAGACGAAGACCTTTTGGAGATAAGCCAGACGATGGGTCTAGCCCTCAGCCTAGGCGAGATGAGAGCCATAAAGGGTCACTACTCGAGACCCCTCACAGACGTGGAGATTCAGACATTCGGGCAGACATGGTCGGAGCACTGCATCCACAAGACATTCAAGGGCATTGTAGAGGTCGAGGGCGGGAGGAGGATAAATGGGCTACTAAAGGAGTATATAATGAGGGCGACCAAGGAGCTCAACAAGCCCTGGTGCTACTCGGTCTTTGAGGACAACGCCGGGCTGATAGAGTTCGACCAAGGTTATCTGGTGGCTGCAAAAGTGGAGACTCACAACCACCCCTCTGCTGTTGAGCCGTTTGGTGGCGCCGCGACGGGCGTGGGAGGGGTCATAAGGGACATCCTGGGGGTGTGGGGTGAGCCCATAGGGAACGTCGATGTCCTCTGCTTCGGTCCACTTGACCTTCCCTACGAAAGTCTACCCCCCGGTCTTAAGCACCCAAGTTACATCTACAAGGGAGTCATTGCCGGAATTGGGAGCTACGGTAACAACATGGGCATACCAACGGTATCAGGAGCGATATTCTTCGATTCTGGGTACATTGGAAACCCGGTCGTCTACTGTGGCTGCGTTGGTATACTTCCCAAAGGTTCTTACGTGAAGGATACCAAGGAGGGTGACTATGCAGTCTTGGCAGGGGGCAGGACTGGAAGAGACGGAATACACGGCGTCACATTCGCCTCCACCGACCTGATGGAGGACACCGACAGACTCAGACCTGCTGTCCAGATACCCAACCCCCTCGTGGAGGAGCGCCTCAGGCGCGCAATAGTCACTATAAGGGACAGGCGGCTGGCATCGGGCATCACAGACCTCGGGGGAGGCGGGATCTCATGCGCAACAGGGGAGATGGCTCACAGGTCCGGGCTTGGAATAGAGGTGGACCTTGATGTTGTGCACCTCAAGGAGCCAGACCTGGCGCCCTGGGAGATATGGATCTCCGAGTCTCAAGAGAGGATGCTCCTGTCAGTCCCTGAGAGGAACCTTGGAGACGTGCTGGGGGTCCTTGAGGATGAAGACGTGGAGGCATGCGTGCTGGGCAGGTTTAATGGGAGCGGGAGGCTGAGAGTCCACTACAGAGGTTTGGTGGTCTGCGACCTCGATCTCGATTTTCTCTACAGCCCACCCAAAGTGGTCCGGAAGGCTTCAAGTGTGGAATACGTGCCAACCCCCTTAACCCTCCCCGAACCAAAGGACCTTGCCGAAGAGCTGCTGATGGTACTTTCGGATCCGAACATAAGGAGCAAGGAGGGGGTCATCAGGACCTACGACCATGAGGTTAGGGGGTGCACCGCTGTCAAGCCCCTCCAAGGAGATCTTGGCGGACCCAATGACGCGGCCGTTATCAAGCCCCTGAGGGACTCATGGATGGGGCTCGTGATCTCCTGCGGGATAAACCCTTTCTACCCAGACCCATACTGGATGGCTGCTGCATCCATAGAGGAGGCAATCCGGAACAACGCTTCTGTCGGTGGTAGGAGGGTCGCCCTCCTCGACAACTTCGTCTGGGGGAACCCAGAGAGGGATGACCGGATGGGGAGTCTTGTGAGGGCTGCTGAGGCATGCTACGATTTCTCAAAGGCCTTAGATGCACCTTTCATATCCGGGAAGGACAGCTTGTACAATGAGTCGCCCTTGGGGCCAGTGAGACCCACGCTATTGATAACTGGAATAGGGATCATCCCAGACGTGAGGAAGGCCATTACTGTAGAGCTGAAGGAGGAAGGAGACCCTGTTTACGTTCTCGGGGTGACTAGGAACGAACTTGCCGGCTCAATCTATCTGAGGAACAAGGGGCTCGGTGGAGGGGAGTGTCCAAAGGTGGATGCGAAGATCTCCAAAGATACCATAAGGTCGGTGATTGAAGCTATTGACTCCGGTCTAGTAGCAGCTTGCCACGACGTCTCGGAGGGAGGGATAGGAGTAGCAGCGGCGGAGATGGTCATGGCTGCCAAGTTAGGACTATCTCTTGACCTTCGCAAAGTCCCCTCAGACGTAAACAGGTCGGACGTTTTACTCTTCTCAGAGTCCACATCTCGGTTCTTGGTGGAGGTGAAGAGGGATCGCGCCAGCGAGTTTGAGGAGATCCTTCATGGAGTGCCTTGCGGCAAGGTAGGTGTTGTGGGGGGGAAGACTTTCAGGATTGTTGGCTTAGATGGCGCTATCTGGGAAGTTGGCATATCAGATCTGAGGCGCGCGTGGAGGGGTGGCGATGGACCTTAGGAGGGCAAAAGCCTGCATAGCGAGGGTTGGCGGTACCAACTGCGACTTGGAGGTGAAGGTGGCGCTCGAGCACCTGGGGCTCAAAACAGAAATACTTCATATGAAACAGATCTTGAAGAGAGGACTCTCTGAATACCACCTTCTTGTCTTTCCCGGTGGTTTCTCCTATGGAGACTACGTCAGGGCAGGTGCGATCTGGGGCAAGGAGGTCCACTCCAAGATCAAGTCTGAGCTCGAGGCTTTCATAGAGGAGGAGAAGCTTGTAATGGGAGTTTGCAACGGATTCCAGGTGATGATCGAGGCTGGCATATTGCCTAATGGTGAGCTGGTCGAGGTCCCTAAGGCGGCACTCGCAAACAACGCGTCTGCCAAGTACGAGTGCAGGTGGGTTTACATCAAGGTAGAGAGGGGCGAGACTCCCTTCACAGGAGATCTTGGGACTGGAGAGCTTCTGAAAATACCTGTGGGGCACGGTGAGGGTCGGTTCATTCCAGCCTCCGAGGAATCCTTAAAGGAGCTTATTGACGAGGGGTGCGTTTTATTCAGATATGCGATGCCTAATGGTGAGGCGGCGGGGGGCAGGTACCCTTACAACCCGAACGGCTCAGTCTACGACATTGCGGGGATATGCAATGGAAAAGGGAACGTTATGGGGATGATGCCGCACCCAGAGAGGGCTTTTTTCGGTTGGCAGCTGCCCGAAGGGAGAAGCGCCCCATACGGAGACGGAAAGAGGATCTTCCAAGGCATAATAAAATACCTGCAGAAGTACTGAGCGGCTCTATGTTCTGGTCAGATTTAACGCCAAAAATCCCCAAATGGCAAATAACCTTATAACCCTGTGAAATTTTTCGGTATCCAGTATTGGGAGGTATATTGAGTGTCTCAGAAACAGGCTAGCCCAGCGCCACTTGGTCTTGCAGCCTTTGCGATGACGACCACGGCACTTTCGCTGTTCATTCTTGGTTTATTACCTGCCGAAGGGATAGGAGTAGTGATACCATTAGCAGTAGCATACGGTGGCATTATCCAAGTCCTTGTGGGCTACTGGGAGTGGAAGAGTGGAAACACTTTCGGTCTGGTGGCTTTCACCTCATACGGGGCTTTCTGGCTCTATTACGCAATGCTCAACCTATTTGCGGGCTGGGGTTTTGTGAGCCTCCATCCAGCAGCCGCCGGAGCTGTCCTCATCCTTTGGGGTTTCTTTACATTCTACCTCTGGATTGCATCGCTTAAGACCAACCTCACAACATCTCTTGTGTTCCTTTTCTTGTGGCTCGCATTCCTACTGTTAGGATTGGGAGACATAACTGGCAGCAGGATCATCATCATGAGCGGAGGCACAATTGCGCTAATCACAGCCGTGGCGGCGTGGTACAACTCACTCGCGATAGTGATAAACGAAACCTACGGGAAGGTCGTCATACCACTCGGAAAGGCTCCCAAGTAACTTTTTTTATTTTTGACATTTTTAGCGGAAAATCCACGGTATCTACGGGTTTGGTGGCACATGAAAATGAACGTTATTAAAGGGTGCCCAGAAAACCCAGAGCTTTAGCTCTCGGATGAATCGGCTAGGATTAAATAGTTTTAGGTCGAAAAAATGCTTGGGATGTTCCCTTGCAGAAGGATCTTCAAGTATGCGTGGTTGGAAGAGTCTTCAAGCCGAATGGAAGAAAGGTTTTAGCCTTAAACAGAACCCTAAGCGAGTAGTTCAGGCTTGTGAGGTGGCACCTCAGCTTCAAAAGTCTAAGATCATTCTGCACGAAAGGTGCTATGAGAGAGCCAAAGAACTCTTCAGCCTGAACACTGCCTTAATCCAGACCGCGAGGGACAAGGCCGTTGAGATATTGATGAGCTTCGCAAAAAAACAGGAGAGGGGAGAGCGTTTTAAATCTAAAGAGGATATCAATTCGCTTCCACAGTAGGTGCTACAGCTTCTCTAAGACTACCAACGCTCTGACGCCTTACTGGCTGACGCTGAGCCTAACAGGAGGGAGAGAGTCACCCTACCGATACTCTTCGGAGAGAGACAGAGAATTGAGGAAGCCTTCAGGGGAGAATGGCATTTCCCGACAGTTGAAATTGTTAAGCGTAATGGAAAATGGCACGCCCACTTCATTTTGAAGAAGGCTGTTGAAGTTCCCGATGAACCCGAGGGGCACATCAGAAGGGCTGAGCTTTGAAGACCCATTCAGGGACTATATCTCGGCAAATAGAATAAAGATGAGGGGAAGGGACAGCCCTGATCCGCCTGCTGAGAAGAGACCTCTACTGGTGGAGATACCAGCAAGCCTCATCGTTGAAGCAGGAAGCCCCTTGCGATAGCGGGGGGTAGTTCACCGCATTGAATACCGTCAATATGCAAATACCAAAATCGAGAGTACGAGTGCATGCAGATCCACCCAACCCTCACAATTAAAAAATAAAAGGGATTTTTAAGGTCAGAGGACGGATGTGGTTTGGATTCTCTGATCCTTAATTAAAAGCTTCTCACAACTTCTTTTAGACTCTTCTTCCTCTGCCGTGGGGATGGTTTCTGTTTTGGATACCCAAAGGCTAGAACCGCGACAAGCCGCATCTCTTCTTTGTTAACTTTAAAGAATTCATAAAATTTATCCTCCATCAATAAAGGTACGCCGAACCAGCATCCACCAATGCCCATTCCATGAGCCGCCAAAAGCATGTTTTCAATGGCAGCGGCAGCGCTCTGCTCCGCCCATCTCTCTTCAACATCCGATCTTGTATAGTAACGAGCCCGCATGTCTGTAAAAACGGCGACATAGAATGGCGCCTTGTACAGCCCTGCCTCAACCCTCTTCTCCCATTTCTCTATCTGATCCTTGGGCCAAGGAACCTTGAGCATCTCAGTGAAGTATGCCCTCTGTGCGTCCACAAGCAACTTATGGAGTCCATCGAGGCTATCCTTCGACTCCACCGCCACAAAGTACCACTGTTCGTTTCCACCGGCGGTGGGGGCTCTTATTGCGGACTCCAATATCAACTGTTTTTCCTCCTCTTTAAGCGGCTGATCGAGAAAATCCCTTACCATGGTTCTTGTATTGATAGCTTCCATTAGATCCACATAAACCACCAAAATCCTTTTCTTTTCTCTGCGTTATTATTGGTTGCGGTCTGGATAGTTGATACTGCTTTCTGACCACTCTTGTGGAATCTTCACGCATCATTTTGAGGAGTTTCTATATTAGCTCAGGGCACTTTCCGACCGATTGTTAGCTGAGCTGCTTTCTTTGGTCGGCAAAGTTTTTAAAGATAAAAATGTTACTCAATGTAATGATTGAAGGTCGAAAAATAATTAACTAACCAGTCATAACAGATCGTAAAGTCGGTGTGAGCCTAAACCGATGATACCGTATGAGCTGTTCCAATGATAGTCCCGAGCTCCTTCCAACAAAACCAAATGAGCGAATTGTAGGAACGGTAGGATACACACTGATGGTTGTCGCGCTTACAGTAGCGACCTCAATATTCTTTCTTGGATGGATCTCCCAGATACTGGGTTTATCCTTGGTGCAGGCTGTGGTCAGCTCTTTTATAGGGAGTGGTGCAGTGGCAGCTCTTTTGTATCTGAATGGCTATGTTGGAGTAAAGGAGGGCATACCATACCCCATACAGCTCAGGCTCTCATTCGGCAACAGGGGCGCCATGTTGCCGATGCTGATGGTGGTGTTTGTGGACCTCGTATGGTACGCAATCGACGCATTCATAGCGGCCTGGGCTATGACAGAGATGGTTCTGGTAATACTGGGATGGCCCTCTGATAAAATAGTCTCACAAGGTCTATCCTACACACCAATTACCCTAATAGTTTACTTAGTTGCGGTAGCGGCTATAGGCATGGGCAGGATAAAGTCAATAAAATGGGTTGACATACTCTCAGGTCCTTTGATCTTCATATTCTTCGGATGGTTTGTGCTCTACATGATGGGAATGCCGGAGTTCGCAGCGAAGTCTATCCCCGTGTGGGAGGGTGGAGTCTCTTGGTTAAGTTCGGAGTTCCTTCTGAACACAGCTATACAAACCGCGTGGTGGGGCATGATTGTGCCCAACATATCAGATATCTGCAGATACAACAATTCAATAAGGAGTCTGGCATACGGGCACGTTTTAGGTCTGGTATTTCCCCAGGTGTTGGGAACAGCCATAGGATTTGTCGGTACTTACCTAGCGGGCGGGAACTACAGCCCAATAGATATCATAGCCATGTACTCGCCGACCCCCCTATTGGGCGCACTTGGGTTATTCTTCGCTTTTTTGGCAACAGCGACGACAGCCCTGACAGGCTACCTCCCTGGCATAATGAACGCCTTCATAAGAATCTTCAAGCTGAGCTGGAATAGGGTGATACTAATATTAACTGTGTTATCCTTCTTCATTGCCCCATGGTACATCAAGGAGTCTTTGGGCATAGCATATCAGTTGCTGAATATCACTTGGTACTACAGCATGTTCTTGGGACCCGTGGCAGGAGTCATGATCGTGGACTACTGGGTCGTCAGAAGAAGAAGGGTAGTCGTCGAAGAGCTCTACAACAATAGTAGAGGTTCCATTTACCATAACGGCGTTTTCTGGGCGGGTGTTGGATCATTCATCATTGGCATCTTAGGACAGTATGTCACTGCGATAATACAAGGAAAGTTCTACTATGTGTTTTGGATCCCGTTACCGGGTTTGGAATTGGCATGGTACTATGGTTTCTTGATCTCCGGCACGGCTTACTACATTTGGAACAAATGGAAGAAAGGCTAAAAGTTGTGGGCCTTAATTTTTGAACAGAACAAATCCGTAGATCCGGAACCAGCTCGGCTAAAACCTGGAGATATTTGCATACATCTCCTCCACACCCTTTAAGAGCTTACGTCTCAGCCTGCACCCTTGTCATCAAAAAGGGGCGTCTGTAGAGGTAGTATTAGCCACCAGTCTTTTGAACTTAATGGTATCCGTCATAATGGTCCCCTCAATTCAACGCAAACGCGCCCCTGTCTCGGTCCGGAGCCCAATTGCCGGTCCTTCATGTTACATATAGCTCGACAAGAAGGCACGGATAAGGATTAGGAAGACTTCACAGCGGCTCGTCTCCAACTCAGGAGGTCTCTCGCCGAATCATGGTAAACAAACCCACTCTGAAAACCTAAACCCCCTGACTTTGTTGGAGGAATAAACTATTTCTGTCGAATGGAGCGCATAAAACGTTCTATCCTGTTCGTTGCCTCCTCGATATTGCCCAAGGAGGTGGCGTAGCAGAGCCTTACGTGCCCCTTGCCGTAAGTTCCAAAGGCTGAGCCAGGAACGACTACAACTCTTCCCTCAACTAAAAGCCTCTCTGCAAATGCGTTATCCTCTGCGAAATCGACTTTTGGGAATATGTAGAATGCACCCATGGGCTTGTTCACAACAAAACCATCGATCTCGGAGAGGCGCTTGTAGAGGTATTCCCTCCTCCTCTGGTATTCCTGCCTCATGGACTCTGTCGCTGCCGGGCTTCTGGGATCCTGAAGGGCTTTAGCAGCCGCGTACTGCACGAAGGAGACTGGGCAGGCTGCAAGGTACATCTGGAACTTGGTCATCTTCGCGATCGTGGTCGGGTCTGCCACCACGTAACCCAGCCTCCAGCCTGTCATGGCGTAAGCCTTTGAGAAGCTGTTCACAGTTATGGTCAATTCAGACATGCCGTTCAGGGAGGCTATGCTGATGTGCTCTGCCCCATCGTAAACCAGCTTCTCGTAAACCTCGTCGCTTACAATCCGAATCCCATGTTCCACTACAATGTCGGCGATCTCCTCCAAGTCCTTCCTCGTTAAGACTGATCCCGTAGGGTTGTTTGGCGTGCTGATGATTATGCATCGCGTCTTTCTTGTTATGGATCTTTTCAAGTCCTCTGGATTCACCCTAAAGTCGTTCTCTATGCATGTCTTCACCTCAACAACAGTTCCGCCAACAAGCTTAGCTGCGGCTGCGTGGGTCACGAAGTATGGTGAGGGTATTATCACCTCGTCGCCAGGTCTAACGAAGGTAGAAAGCGCCAACAAGAAGGCTTGGTTTCCCCCGACGGTCACCATGATGTTTCTGTCAGGGTCTGCAATTATCCCATTCTCTCTTTTGAGCTTCTCTGAGATCTCATCCCTAAGGATCTTGAGCCCGTTGTTTGGGGTGTAGTGGGTCATGCCCCTCTGTAGCGCCTCTAATGCATACTCCTTTATGTGCTGAGGCGTGTCGAAGTCAGGCTCACCTATGCCGAGCGATATTACGTCCTTCTGCTTGCTGGCGAGCTCAAAGAGCTTCCTTATTCCTGATTCAGGTATGCTGTCGAGAATGTCAGGGATAGACACAGAATCACCGGAGATGATTAGTTCGAGGAATTAAAAAACATTGTGAATCTGTAGCGCAGTAATTTTCTTACCATAGAACACCAACTCCGAAGACGATTAACAAACATAATTAAACGTGCCCATCCTTGACTTTATGAGCAGCGAATTCCCTCCAGAGGAGCGTTCGCATCGCCCTATCTTCTGTGCACCTACTCTGAATTTATCGCAGACATCAATTACTTGATCTAGGCTCTCCCTGCCTACCACCAGTTCCATCCCCACACCCATGTTGAATACTTGGTACATCTCCCTCCACTCAACCTTCCCCTCCTTCTGTATCAGCTGGAATATAGGATCTGGCTCTGGAAGGGTGTCTTTTATGTATGAAACGCCCCTGCCAACCCTGAGGCATTTAGTAAGCCCCCCTCCTGTGTTGTGTACCAGTGCTTTCACCTCCACCTTCCTCAGGACTTCTTGTACCAAAGGCAAGTAGATTCTGGTTGGAGAGATCAGAGCCTCACCCACCGTCATGCCCAGCTCGTCCACGTAAGAGTCCAGCTTGTAGCGCCCCCTGTAGCCCTCGACTTCTGGACAGATTATCTCAGGGTACTTCTCAGGGTACTCGCTGCTGAGCAGGACGTGCCTGGCGAGTGTTATTCCATTGCACATCAGCCCGCTGTTCTCACGGTCCTCCAATGATGATCTTCCGCCGCTCCTGAGTCCCACAATTATGTCGCCAGGGCAGATCTGGGACCCCGTTATCGCATATTTTATTGGGACCTCAGCATAAACTGTGCAGGATATGTCAAATGTGCGGATTATATCAGGCAACTCTGCTGTCTCGCCGCCGCAGAAGCAGAGGTCTGACCCGATACAGCGGAGCTCATTAAGCACTGTTGAGAAGCCATCGGCGAGGGCGCCGAGTAGCTCTCCCTTTTCCAATACGAATGGGTTGAGTGCTATGTAGTCAGACATTGCCAGTGGTGTTGCACCGACACAGATAACATCATCAACATTCATCGCTATGACATCTTTTGCCAGCCCGCTGAAATATTTAGGATCGCCAGTTTCCTTGTAAAATAGGTAAGATACTATGGGTTTGGTACCTGCCCCATCCTCATGGAGTATTATGCCCTTAGAGGGGTCAAGTGGGTGCTTAAGGATCGGGCAGAATGACCCAGGGAAGAGCTCGTCTATGATGCGCTTAAAAGAGTGAATTCCTGCCTTGTGGACGTCAACGCCAAGAGACTCGTATTTGCAACCTTCATCATCGTTGTATTTACAATTGCCAATACCACTGCCGTTGCTGTTGCCAATACCATTCTTGAACATGTTAGGAGATTTGATCTATTTCCCATAATACTCTTTTGGAAAGATTATTGTGATACGACTTAAACTCCCTTCTATGTGATGAAAAATAAAATCAATTGATCAGGAAGAGTTTTTGCTAATTATGCCCTCAAATAGTGAATTGAAATAAAATTGGATCAATGCCGAAAATTTCCCATGACTTCCGAAAACAATTTTGACCTTATGCGACACGATAAAATCCGCCCCTCTAAATAATTAGGGGCTTTCTCCGAGGGAGGATTAGCAACACATCATGGGACTCATTAAAATCATCCAAATTCAGGAAAAAACTCTTCCCCATTCGTGGTCAACACAGCTTATTTGATGCCTCCTTCATATTGGTGCTGCCTAAAAGCCTAAAGGCTGCGATCATACGCCAAGCGACCTCAGAAGCTTCTCGACTTCCTGAAGGCTCATCTCCTCCCCCTCAGTCGACCCTTTATTTGCATCTTGGCTCTTCACAGGACCAGAGGTCTGTGAGATTGCCTTTTCCTCAGAGGGCGTCCTCTCCTCAGAGAGCAGGATCTCGCCGACAACTCTGCCTTTCAAACCTTTAATTTCTATAGGCGTGTCAATTTCGATCCTGAGGTTTGCCCTGAATTTGCCCTGCTCTATTTGCTTGGCTATCCACTTGTATACAGCGTCTTCTACGTACCGCCTAAGCTCCTCGCTCATCTGCATTCACACTGCATATTTAGCCCTATGTGACTATAAATCTTCTCTTGCCGATCTTTACTTTTCCTCTGGAGACTCCATCAGTTTTTTAGATACCTGTTGCATTTTTCATTTCGATGTTTGTGCACGCAGCCGCTGGAGGTAGTAGTCGTAGCCATCTATAAGTGCCGTCTTGCTGGCCTCCAGTATGTTTGTGGAGACCCCAACCGTTATCCAGTTACTCTTACCGTCGGAGAACTCTATGAATGTCCTGACAGCAGAAGCGGTTCCCTGTGCGGCTTCTGCTATTGAGACTTTGTAGTTAATCAGCTGAATCCTATCAATCTCAGGGAAAAGCTCTGACATAGCCTTCCTCAGCGCCCGATCCTGTGCGTTGACTGGACCGTTGCCCTCCGATATGACAAAGATCTCTTTGTCCCCCACCTTGACTTTTATAGAGCTCTCAGCCGAGAAGCCCCCATCTCTTGACTCGCTAATCGTCCTCCACTGCAGTACCGAGAATAGTTTCTTGTAGGTCCCGATCTCCTTTGACATCAGCAGGTAGAGAGTCCCGTCGGCTCCCTCTAGCTGGTACCCCTGGTACTCCAGCTCCTTTATTTTGTTGAGCAGGCGGTTGACGACCGGATCGTCCTTGTTCAACTTGAAACCAAACTCCTTAGCCTTTGCCAGAATATTGGCCTTACCCGAGAGCTCTGAGACTGAGAAGAGGCGCAGGTTGCCCACGTCCTCAGGTGATATGTGCTCGTAGGCTGCACAATTCTTCAGAACGGCATCCACATGTACCCCGCCCTTGTGGGCAAAGGCATTTTCACCAACGTAGGGCTGGTACGGGTCAGGGTGCATGTGGAGGACTTCGTAAACATATAGAGACAGCGACTTCAGGTACTTCAGCCTCTCCTTGGGCAATTTTGATGTTGGTATTCCCATCTTCAGCTCGAGCGCAGGTATTATCTGGACTAGGTCAGCGTTTCCACACCTCTCCCCTATCCCATTTATTGTACCTTGGACATGTCTTGCGCCGGCGACCACAGCGAGCAATGAGTTTGCCACAGCAACCCCCGCATCATTGTGGCAATGCACACCAACAGGAGCACTTATCGAAGATACGACCTCCTTAGTCACATCGAAGAAATCATGTGGCAACGTCCCACCATTGGTGTCGCAGAGTACGACTAGGTCTGCACCCGCCTCAACGGCAGCTTTCAAGACTGAGAGGGCATACTCTCTGTTATTCCTATACCCGTCGTAGAAGTGCTCGGCGTCGAAGAATACCTTTAGGCCATGATCTTTCAGGTAGCGCACAGAGTCGTAGACCATCTCCAAATTGGACTCCAGGGTTGTTTTGAGAACGCTTCTGACATGAAGATCCCAACTTTTGCCGAAGATTGTGACGGTCTTGGTATCGCTCTTGAGTAGGGCATTGAGGTTACTGTCAGCGGACGGATTGATGCCGCACCTTCTCGTGCTTCCGAACGCCACCACCTCTGAATTCTTCAGGGCTAGGTCCTTCACTCTCCGGAAGTACTCCTCGTCTTTCGGGTTGGATCCAGGCCACCCTCCTTCTATGTACTGGACGCCAAACTCATCTAGTCTCGATGTTATGCGTAGTTTGTCTTGGAGGGAGAAGATCACATCTTTTGACTGGGCGCCATCCCGCAGGGTGGTGTCGTATATCTCAACAACTCTCTTTTCCGATTTGGTGATCCCCCATTAATTACCCCTCGACGGTATCCACCATTATCGCATGACATTAATAACTTTTTTGCATCATGTGAGATCTGCATCAATAAAAAAGTGGCTTGTCTTGGGGATGGCTGCTTATCAGTATTTTTGTACTAATGCTCATCATTCATTAGATATCGCCATAGCCAAAGATTATTTCTACTTCCAGTCCCACAAGACCCCGCCATAGAGGGCAGGTAGTCACTTTCAGAAAAACCAAATTAAAAAAGGGGCTGAGGGCTAGCGAATCTCCTGCTCACTTCTCCATACCCATCAGTCGTCTGACTTCTTTGCCCGTCTTCTCTATCGGGTGCTTCGAGACCTCCTCCATCATTGCCCTAAGGCGCCTGTTGCTCTCCTCCGGGTCGCCCATCCACTCCTTGGCAAAGTTGCCCCTCACAATGTTGTCTAATACAAGGCGCATCTTGGCTTTGACCTCCTCGTCTATAACCTTAGGTCCGTAGACAAGACCGCCATACTTTGCCGTATCGCTCACGCCCCTGAGCATGCCTTCCATTCCGCCTTGGTATATCAGATCCATTATAAGCTTCGCCTCGTTCAAAACCTCGAAGTAGGCGAGCTCTGGCTGGTACCCGTTCTCGGTGAGGACCTCGAAGCCCTTCTTTATGAGTTCCATTAGACCCCCAACCAGCACGCACTGCTCGCCGAATATATCTGTCTCGGCCTCCTCCTTGAACGTGGTCTTGATTACGCCAGGTCTCGTGGAGCCTATTGCCTTCGCCCATGCCAGGACCTCTTCCCACGCGTGCCCAGTGGCATCCTGCTGTACTGCCACTAATGCTGGGACTCCGTAGCCCTTCAGGTATTCTTCGCGCACCCTTACACCAGGGCTCTTTGGGGCGACCATTATTACGTCGACATCGGCTGGGGGCTTTATCAGCCCGAAGTGTATGTTGAAACCGTGGGAGAACCCTAGAATCTTCCCCTTGGTGAGATACGGCTCTATCTCCTCCTTGTATATCTTTGGCTGCTGCACATCGGGTATCAGGACTATTACAAAGTCAGAGATCTTCGATGCCTCAGGCACTTCGAAAACCCTGAAGCCGTCCTCCACCGCCTTTTCCCATGACTTGCTCCCCTTTCTCAGCCCTATCACAACGTTGAGCCCACTGTCCTTCATGTTCAGAGCCTGGTGTCTCCCTTGGCTACCATAGCCGAGCACCGCTATGGTCTTTCCCATTAGCGCCGAGAGGTCGGCGTCTCTGTCCTTATAAATCACAGCCATGATTTACACCCCAGAAAAGGTTGTATCTGGATATTAATAAGCTTAATACCAAGCCCGACCACAACCATCACTCAGAGGTGGATTTGGTCCCTCTCGGGAGCGCCACCATGCCAGTCCTGGCAAGCTCCACAACGCCGTAGCCCTTCATCAGCTCCAAGAAGGCATTGATCTTTTTTGGACTCCCAACCATCTCTATTGTCAAAGAGTCCTTTGAGGCGTCTATTACCCTCCCTCTGAATATGGTGATGTAGTTGAGTATGTCTGACCTCTTGGCGGGATCAGGCGCGGAGACCTTTACCATGGCAAGCTCCCTGTAGACCGACTCGCTAGGCTTGAGCTCACTTATCTTAACAACATCCGGTATCTTGCTCAGCTGTTTGACGAGCTGCTCAACGGTGCTCTCGTCCCCCCGCATGGTCATGGTGATGCGCGAGAGCCCTTCCTTCTCGGTGCCTCCAACTGTTATGGTGTCTATGTTGAAGCCCCTCCTCCTAATGAGAGATGTTACCTTGAACAACACCCCTGGTCTGTCCTCAACGAGGGCGGCGATTATGTGCATCTGCCCTTCCTCAGCCATACCATATCACCTCTTTCAGCCCCTTGCCGGGGGGCACCATGGGCAGAACTTTCTCGTCGGGCGAGATCGGGACCTCCATGACCACGGGCATCTCTGCCTTGAGGCTTCTCTTCACCGCAGACTCGAAAGCCGCATACGACTCGATCATGACCCCCTCAGCCCCATAAGCCTCGGCGAGCTTCACGAAGTCAGGAACATTTCCCAGATCTGTGTGGGAATATCGCCTGTTGCAGAAGAGGCACTGCCACTGCCTGACCATTCCCAAAGCCCTGTTCTTCAATATTATTGAGATCACGGGGAGACCTTCAGACACCGCCGTGGCTAGATCCTGTTCTGTCATGAGAAAGCTCCCGTCACCGTCGATGTTAAATACTGGTCTGTCTGGTGATGCGACCTTTGCGCCGATGGCTGCAGGCAGACCAAAGCCCATCGCCCCTAGACCGCCAGAGGTAATGAAGGTTCTCGGCTCTAGCACCTTGAAGTGGAGGGCAGCCCACATCTGGTTCTGACCCACACCGGTAGTTACTATTGACTTAGAAGGGATACAATCCCTAAGGATCTTCATCAGCTTCGATGGTTTAAGCCCGTCGCCCTTCTCGGAATAGTTCGATGCGAACGACTCCTTCAGAGAATTTACCCTCTTGACCCACTCGCTCTCTGTCCTCTTCGAACCGACCTCCACCAGCTTTGAGTACAGAACAGAGAGGGCCTTCTTAGCGTCGGCCACTATTGGCACGTCTACTTTGATGTTCTTGCCTATCTCTGCAGGGTCTATGTCTATGTGTATTATCTTCGAGTTTCTCGCAAATTCGTCCAACTTTCCGGTGGTCCTGTCTCCGAAGCGCATACCCACGGCTATTATGAGATCTGCCTCCTCCACGCTCTTGTTGGCCTCCCCCCTACCATGCATGCCTACCATTCCCAAAGATAAGGGGTGGCTCTCAGGGATGGCCCCTTTTCCCATAAGGGTTGTGGCTACAGGAGCCAATATCAGTTCGGCTAATTTAGTAAGCTCCTCTGACGCGTTGGAGGCTATAACCCCTCCCCCAGCTATTATGATGGGGCGCTCCGAGGACATGATAAGCCCGAGGGCTTTCTTAACAGAATAGGGGTGGGGGTCTCCAGATCTTACTACGTATCCCTTTATGTTCATCCTCTCAGGGTAGTCAGGATCCACTTCCTCAAGCTGAACGTCTTTTGGAACGTCCACGAGAACAGGTCCCTTCCTGTTTGTGGATGCGAGGAGGAACGCAGTTCTTATTGCGTCCGGTATCTGGGAGGCTGAGGTGACTTGGAAGGCATACTTTGTTATGGGTGTCGTTATTCCTACAATGTCTGCCTCTTGAAATGCGTCCTTGCCAATCATGGACCTAGGTACCTGACCAGTTATCGCAATTATGGGCGAGCTGTCCATATATGCCACAGCTATTCCTGTAACAAGGTTTGTGGCACCCGGTCCACTCGTCGCCGTGCAGACTCCTGGAAAGCCTTTGACGCGAGCGTACCCGTCAGCCATGTGGGCTGCACACTGCTCATGCCTGGCGAGGATGTGCCTGATATCGCTCTCATAAATTGCGTCGTAGAATGGTATTGTTGACCCGCCCGGTATGCCGAATATCACCTCCACCTTTTCCTTCTTAAGAGCTTCCACAATGGCTTTAGCACCAGACAACTTCATCATAAGGTCCCCCATATGGAGCTATCCGTAAAGATCTTACAGAATTGCGCAAAATTGACAAGAGACAAAAACTCTGGATTGTCGAGGTTCTAGAAAAGTCATAGAAGGGTATCACCAAAAACCCCGGTCACTTTTTTCACCATCACGGTATCACTAAAATCTGTCTGTCATTATATAAGGGTTTCCCCAAAAGCGAAAGATACTGAGGTCAGCATGCGGAAATATTGGAAAAATTGCGCATGATTTTTGTGGGCGCCTCATGGCCCTTTTTTATTGAGACGGAATTTGGAAAAAGTATAAAAAATAAAGAATAAAATAAAGAATAACATTGTAAATTAAGCTATCTAAGGTATTTTTCGTCGTATTCTACGAGCGCTTTTTCAAAGCATCCCAGTGGAACCTTCGCTATTCCTGCACCTATTTGACCTATGCCTGCGAGCTTGTGTGCGATCCCCGTGTTTATCATAGGCTGCAAGCCCGTCTTCAGCACTTTTAGGATATCAATGCCCGTGGGCAAACCCCTGAAACCGAGTATTGGGATCGTGTAGGAGGGGCTTTCTCCTACTGTTATTGAGTACATTTTCTTGGTGTATTCAACAGCCTCGCTAGCCTTCCCTCCAACGAAACTCAAAACTGCGGGGGCGGCGGCCATGGCAAATGCACCAAAACCACAGGTTTCCATTATTGCGCTGTCTCCAAGATCTAGGGAAGCGTCCTGTGGACCGTATCCGGGGAAGAATAAGCCATCTGGTACCAGAGCAGGGGCGGTAAACCACTTGTCGCCCAGGCCGGAGACTCTAATCCCAAATTCTACCCCGTTTCTTGCCATTGTTGTAACCACCGTGCTATATTTTATCCCATGTGCAGAATCCGCGGTCAATTTCATGGCGGGCATTGAAAGATTTAAGAACGTCTGCTCTCGAGTTATAATGAAATCCAAAACTTCCTTGGCAGTTTTTTTATCTGTTCCCGATTCGAGGATTGGAACAACCAGTCGATTTGCAAACAACGATGTACTTGCTTTGAATCTCTGATGGCACTCATCCCCCATATGTAGGGCCTCAGCCATGAGGGTCTTCAGATTTATGCTGCCCAACTTCAGTGCGTCGTTAATCACAGGTCCAAGGACGTCATTCATCCACTTTAGCCGATCTATGACCTCTTTATCATAAGCCCCAAACCTCAAGATCTTGCCCCTTCCTTCATGGAGGTTACAGAACGATCGCCTTTTAGTGTTCTTGTCCTCGACTACAAAACACTGCATAGAAGGACTGATAATGCCTGCCATAGGACCTACAGACTGATGGTGATGGCATGGCTCAAAGACAATGTCGCCATTTTTTATCAACCTCAATGCCTCTTTTTCATCGCCCGCCATGCCCTCGAAGATCAATGCGCCAATAACTGCCCCCTGCATTGGACCGCACATCCTATCCCACTCTATAGGTGGACCAGCATGGAGTAACATGTTATCCTTCATTCCTGGAATCACATCTTTTGCTGGAGCGATTGCGACTAAATGTGGCTCACAGGAATTCATCGCGCTGAGTGCCCTTTGGTTGGCTTCCTCTATTTGTTTCATAATTTCAGATTGCATAAAATCACAAGTATATTGGCGTGATCGTGTTTTTTAAGCTTTATTTAAACGATATACATCTTAAATCCTTATTTTTTTAATTTTGTTATAAAACCAATCAACAATTACCACAATCGTAAATATGTTTACGTTAACAATGTTAACAAAAAATTTATCAACTCATTTCCGCCTATAATTGTGGAGACTAGAGATATGGTCTTAAAAGTTAAAATATTTAAGAGCCGTTACTACGATTCCGTCAAACTCTTGAATGTATCAAAGGAAACCTCCAAACTTGAGGGCATTGAGGCGGCATTCCTAGTGATGGCGACAGATGCCAACAAAAACCTCCTTAAGAGTCTGAATTTGATGACAGACGAAGTCTCGAAGGCAGGGAACGATGACCTTGTAATCGCTGTTAAGTCCACTGATGAAACACTGGCAGACAAAGCAATGAATTTTGCCGAAAGAATGTTGTTGGCAGGGGAGGAGGAAAATGTAAAATTTGAGTCGCTTGAGGAAGCACTATTTAAAATCCAGGACGCTAACATTGTAATGATCTCAACACCTGGGAGGTACGTGTTTGATATAGCAAAAAAGGCACTCGAACACAATTTAAATGTATTTATATTCAGTGACAATGTCCCGCTGGGCGATGAGATTGAACTGAAGAAATTTGCATCATCTCGTGGGCTGTTATGCATGGGTCCGGGGTGCGGCACATCTATATTTTACGGAAAAGTTTTGGGTTTTGGCAACGTCATTAAAGAGGGAAACATAGGCATAGTGGGCGCCTCGGGGACTGGAATTCAAGAGATAAGCGTTCTAATAGATCGACACGGGGGTGGGATAACCTCGGCTATCGGCACGGGATCGAACGACCTAACAAAAGATGTTGGCGGTCTGACAACCAAGCTTGCGCTTAAACTTTTGGGCGAGGATGACACCACAAAAGTTATAGTAGTGGTGGCAAAACTTCCAGACGTTTTTGTAGCCCAAGAAGTTCTAAGAACAGCTAGCTCATACGGCAAACCCGTAGTCGCCTGTTTTCTTGGACTGAAAAAAGAAACGTTCATAGAGACCGGGGATAATGTGATAGTCGTAGACACGCTGGAAGATGCCGCAAATTACGCCTTGAAGAGTGTGGGAATGCCCCCTCCAAAGGGCTTACCCCTCCCAGCATTAGAGGAAGTAAACACCAAGATGAAGAAACTGAGAGACCAACAAATTTACATCAGAGGGATTTTTTCGGGCGGATCACTGTGCTACGAGTCTCAGCTGATCATTTCCAAATACCTTGGCAGGGTCTTCTCAAATTCTCCAATCAGGGCAGATTGGAAACTTGAGGATCCTATGAAGAGTAAAGAGCACACATGCGTGGACATGGGTGCCGAAGAGTTCACAGAGGGTAGGGCACATCCCATGATTGATCCCACTCTGGTGAAGGAGAGGATCATCGAGGAATGCAAAGACCCCAACGTTGGCGTAATACTCTTCGATACAATCTTGGGATACGGTTGCCACAGAGATCCCGCAAGCGAGCTTTGCGAGGCAATAAGGGCAGGTAAGGTCCATGCGGGAGGAGAGGTCATCTTCGTGACCTCAGTCTGCGGAACTGAGAAAGATCCTCAAGGCTATAAATACCAGATCGACTTGTTAAAGGAACAAGGTGTGATAGTGGCCAACAGCAACGCCATGGCCACAATGTTAGCAGTTCATGTGATTTCAAGGGGCAGAGTCGGGGTGGGTGTTAATCAATGAATGTGAAACTGTCCGATCTCAAGAGACTATCTGTAATTAATGTAGGTCTTGAGTGGTTTGCTGACGAGCTCGAAAAACAGGGAGTTAAGGTCGTTCATGTGAAATGGGCGCCCCCTATAGCTTTGAAGGGCGACATTTTATCAATTCTTAAGAAAATCGAGGGGGAATAAACTCACGGAGTAACCCTTATGAAAATTGACGAGATCGACAAGAAGATCCTACAGGAACTATGCAAAGACGGTCGAAAAAGTTTTTCAGATTTGGCTAAGATCGTCGGCATATCTAAAGTTGCAGTTAGATCTAGAGTTAAGAAATTGCAACGTTACGGCATTATTGAACGCTTCACTGTTAGCCTAAATAGGGAAAAATTGGGTTACTCCATCTCTGCTTTTTTTGAGATCGAGACTGTGCAAGGCATGCGCACCAACGTTGTTGAGGAACTTAAAAAATACGAAAATGGGCGGGTCATCTACGGTATGATAGGGGGGCACGAGCTGCACGTACACTTCATATTTAAAAATTACGAAGATCTAGAGCACTTTATAAATGATGTTCTTCACAAAATGCCTGGCATAAAAAGCTTTAAAAGTTCAATTTTATTGACGACTTATAAAAGGGATTTCACGATCAATTTCTAAATTTTATTACCAAAGTTCAATTTTTATCTGACCCTCTCCTTCGTCGAGAGAAGTTACTATTAACTATGTTAATACTTTATGTTTATTTTTTTTATTTTTTTTAAAACAATATTTATATTTTTTTACATATTTAATACAAAAGGGTAAGTATGTCAAATAATGAAAAACCCGTTGAAAGTGCCCCCTCGACCAAACCCGGAGAGAAGAGATTCGAGGACTTTTCAGTAATGCCAGTTCCCGTAGAGAAGCGAAAATCCTTTATATCGGTGGCTTTTCCATGGGGAGGCCTCACCTTAAGCGTGACTGCTTTTTTGGTAGGCACAATATTGGGCGGCGGGCTTGCTCTGTCTGATGGTATTTTGGCGGTGATTGTTGGTAACTATGTGCTGGGCATTTACGCCCTAGGATTAGCGATTTTAGGGCAAAGAAAAGGTCTAACCATGGCTTTGCTGGCGAGAAGAACCTTTGGAATGTATGGGCAGATACTCCCATCTGCTGTATTTGCCTTTGTGAACGTAGGGTTCCCTGGAACCTACTTGGCACTATTCGGTCTTCTTCTTGCGTCGATCTTTCCCGGTTTCAGCCCATACATAGGTGGACTGATATTTATTGTGTTGGCATTTATTCTTGCGGCTCTTGGAATAAAGGGTCTCTCTTGGCTGGGTTACGTCGCAATCCCAGCGATATTACTGCTAGCCATTTACGGAGTTTCGATTGTGGTGGGGAATCTTGGCGGATGGGATAAATTCTTGTCCGCCAGACCTGCAGGAACACTCGCATTAGGTTTGGGCATATCCACGGTGATCTCAACATGGATCACTGGTGCTACAACTTCAGCAGATCTTGGAAGGTTTGCAAAGAGCGCCAAGAGTGCAGCTGGCGCAGCACTATTCGCATTTTCTTGCACCGCACTGCTGGAAGGATTGGCCTTTATGTTGGCACTCGGTGCAGGCACAGGAGATCTTGTGGTACTATTGCGCAATTTGGGTCTCGTTGCACCAGCGATAATCATCTACTTCTTGCTTATGTGGTCTTCTGCAGATGTACTCATTTACATGTTCTCGCTAGCATTCACCAACATAGAGAACGCAATTATTAAAAAAGTCAAAGTTGGAAGATTCTGGTGGACTACTATAGGCTCGGCGTACGCATATGGAGTTGGCGTAATTATATTGAGCATGGGTCTGATGGCGGGATTCAGAGCATGGCTCTCAATGTTGGCTCAGCTGATACCTCCCATCGGTGGCATAGTCTTAGTTGATTACTACCTCTTTAAAGGACTGAAAGAAGATCCGCTGAACATAGTAAGTACTAAAAGGAGAGTGAACATTTCAGCGATAATTGCATGGATTATGGGCGTGGTCTCTGGATGGTATCCTGTGCTTCCGGTTCCAATTTTGCAAAACCTACTAGTAGCTGCCGCGGCATACATCGTACTAGAGGGGGTATCCAAGGGAAAACTTCAACTTTAATTTTTTCTTTTTTTCAATAGAGGTGAGAGATATGCAAGATTTTGCACTATTAATAATAGACATGCAAAAAGATTTTTGTGACAAAGGCTCCCCTTTATACGTTAATGGGAGCGAAAAAATAATCCCCAATATCAAGAACCTGATCAACGCTTTCAAGAAATGCGGGGCCCCTGTCATATTCGTTGCTAGGACACATAAGAGCGATGGCAGCGATTTGGAGATCACACGCTTCCCGGTATACCTTCAGTTCAGGAGAATTTATGGCAGGGGACCACTGGAAGAAGGTACCGATGGTATGAAGTTCGTTGAGGGGCTAGAGCCACAGAAGGGGGATTATGTCGTATATAAGAAAAGATGGAGTGCTTTCTTCAACACAGAATTGGACCTTTTGCTCAGAGTACTTTCAGTAACGAAACTCGTCCTAGCGGGGGTCCAGACGCCGAACTGCATTAGGGCAACAGCATACGACGCGATAGCCTTGAATTATGAAGTCATAGTCGTATCGGACGCCACGCAGGCCTCTAACCAGCTGGTGCACGAAATAAACCTTAAGGACATGGAGAACATTGGCATCGGAATAATGGACACGAAGTCAATAATAGAAAACCTTCCGAATCTGCCCTTCAAAGATCTACTGGGAAAACTGAAAGAGTACCTCACTGGCAGTTGATGTAATTAAAGCGCTATCATCTCTAATCCTTTCATGAAGCCAAGGAGAAAGAAATACCCGGAAGTCGCTCCTAGTCGCAAGATTTTTTTTGAGTTAATCGTCAAGGCGTAATTATTTTGATGAGCAATTCCAAGTATCAGCCCCCTTACATATTCATTTGAAATTCCGTTTACTGCCAGACTTAGGATTCTTTTACTGTAGGCTGTAGTCGTCTTACAGCCTATTTCATTCCTTAACCCATTCAAAAACCCTGAAAGCGGATGATCACGAGGGGTGAAATAATAAGTCCCTATGAGAAACCCTGCTAGGGCGTCGTCACCCGCTGGTGTGAGACCTGGACCAAGTCCTACAATATCCAACACAGCCTGCATAGATTGGTTGGGCTCTTTCTCGAAGTATGATTTGCAAAAACTGAATGAGAGATAAATTTTTTCAAGGGTGGCCCTAAGCAGAGGATCTCTGACCTCATTTAGCAAAATTGGATGACGCACGCTTAAAATATTCTCAATCTTTTCTGAGACTTTTGAAAGTGTCCTCTTACTTAAATTATACCTTTTTTTCAGATTCCAAGCCCAAACTTCTGCATTTTGCGGACTCAATTCAATTCCATTTAATAGGATGCTTTCTCTGAAACTCACCGGATCGCCAACATTTATAGGTAGATCCTTCAGCTCACTCCTGGAGAGTACAGCGGATATTGTGGATCTTGGCATTTTAGAGGACAGCATTTCAAATATGGTGCCATTTACATCAATCAACAGCGCTCTCCTTGATACCAGTACGACCTTCCCCGCCAATTTTTCATCTACCGCTTTTTTAAAATCTGCCCCTAACGACAGCAATTTTAACATAATTTCTCTCACTCAGATTTTTTGCAAGGCATCAATATTTTTCATTAGACTACTTAAATTGTTATTTATGAACTCACAAAATCATAGACATAATTGTATGACACTAATCACTTATGGTGTGCTTTTTAACTTTCTGAGTGGGATCTTAAACACTTTTTTAGAGGTTGGGAGCTACAATAGTTGCGAGCTTTTTTACCAACTAGCGCAGAAAGCCCACACCCTTCAGGGGGTTGGAGGATGTCAGCATAATAGCCATGCAGAGTTTTTGTAAACCTTCTCTGTTACTCCACCTTCTTCTAACTTTAGTGGCGCTTCGCGCGGAATCCGGCTTGAGCTATACTCTTGAGAGTTAAGTCTCGATACCCTGAATGTCTGAAAGTTGTCGGCATGCAATTAAATTGTTGTAGCCAAAGGCACAACAGCATCCGGACTTTGGCTTTGGAAACTGATTATCAATCTGCTTAAAAAAATAGGTGGGCCGTGTGGGATTTAAAATTAAATAATTGAAACCCAAAGCAAAACGAATAGAGAAATAAGTGACAATTGGAAAAAGTTTGGGCTATTTGGTCAGGTATTTCCATGAAAGCACTATACCAATTGCTGACAGTATGACCGCGAATATCCCCAGGTACGCGAAGTCTAGCATCAACACGGAGCCATCTGGAGGGAGGATCGTGAGCTCTCTGACTGCGTCTGTTAAGTAACTCAACGGGTTAACCTTTGCTACTGCCTGCATCCAATCTGGCATCAACGATATAGGGAAGAATATGTTGCTGGCGAACATCAGTGGCATCATAATCAGATTTATTATCTGCATTGGCCTCTCCATTCTAGTCGTTCTCAATGAAAATGCAATGAATATAGATGAAAGCCCCACGCTGACTAAAAATATTGCTGCATAAATCCCTAGCAAGTTGAATGGCGTAAACTTTGGACTCAACTGCAACCCCAAAAGGTATGCCAACGCTAGAATAACCGTAGCTTGGAATACTGCCCTTAAAGTTGCGTTAAGGATTTTCGAGAATATTATTGCTGCGCGTGAGACCGGTGTACTGATTATCTTGTTTAGGAACCCTAGGCGTCTGTCCCACACTATGGAGAAGCCTGTGAACATGGTGGTCATCACGACAATCATGGAAACCATGCCGACAGCCATGTAGCTGAAGTAGTCTGTGACACCGAAACTAGCCTGCATGATTCTGGCGCCCACATCAGAAAACATCTGCTGGAGTTGCTGCGCAATCAAACTCCCAGGGATAACAAGAGTCCCGCTGACAGGCGGTTTCAGTAGACTTCCTGGTATGTAAATGTCCGGCATCTCTAGGTAACTAAAACTATTGATCGAGAAGATTGCATTTAGGTTCATGGATTTACCTAGTAGCCCCATCCATATTAAGGGCTGGAGCACAAGCATTAAGACCATCACCGGGTCCTTCAGCCACTTCTTGAGTTCTCTGACCGTCAAAGCCCACAAACCGCGGAGTAGGCTAGGACTGCAATTGTTTGTTTCACTCATACTATTCAACCTCCCCTTGCCCTCCTCAAGATCATTCTCTGCATTCTGATGGCCTCCTTTGACTCCTCAGAGTCGCGGAGGGTCCTACCGGTGTACTCAAGATATACCTCGTTCAGTGTGGGCTCTGTGAGCGAAAGCCTCGTCACGGTGTAGCCGCCCTTTCGCAGCGCCTCAATTATGAGGGGAGCTGTTACCTCACCGAACTCTGCCTTGATCCTGTAGGACCCATTTTCTTTCTTCACATCCTTTACATGCGCAACGCCGCGGATGAGCTCACTCACATCCACACTCTCTTTAATGCTTATGGTTATTATGTCTCCACCCAAGCTGTCTTTAAGCTCCCTTGGCGTGCCTATTGAAACTATCCTCCCTTTGTCGATTATGGCTATGCGGTCGCAGAGCGCATCGGCCTCTTCTAGGTAATGCGTGGTCATGAAGATCGTCATTCCGTATTCCTCCTTGAGCTTATGAATATAGTTCCATGTGGCTGTCCTGGTCTGAACATCCAAGCCAAGAGTGGGCTCGTCCAGGAATAGCACTTTCGGTCTATTGATCAGACCGCAGGCGAGCTCCAACCTTCGGCGCATTCCACCTGAGTACGTCTCGACTCTTTTATCTTTAAACTGGGTCAGCTCTACCATCTCCAAGAGTTCGAGGGCTCTCTTCTTTGCTATTTCTCTGGGTATGCCGTACAAGTCTGCGCACAGCATTATGTTCTCATACCCCGTCAGGTCTTCGTCAGCGGTGTACTCTTGCGGCACAACCCCGATGACTTTCCTCACATCATTTGCTTGTCTGACAATATCGTATCCCAAAACCGACGCAGTCCCCTCTGTGGGCCTCAGAACAGTTATCAGCATGCTGATGGTGGTAGTCTTTCCAGCGCCATTTGGTCCCAGAAAACCGAAGATCTCGCCGCTTTTGACTCTGAAACTGATGTGATCTACCGCAACTAGGCTTTTGTTGAAAACTTTAGTTAACTCTTCAGCAATGATCACTTCATCATTCATTCTCTCTCACCTTTGAGTCTTTTGTCTATTTCCTCAAACTTCTCTGCAGTTTCGTTCAGGACCTTTAATGTCTCCTTTAGAACCTCTTCCGAGAACCTTGCCTCAAGATCCATGCCTAAGTTGAAGAACGCTTTTATCAATCGGTTGAGAGCAGCTCTCAGCTCTTCAGCCTCTCCAGAGGGAATGCGCAACCAAAGGCTCCCAAAAAGCGGGGGCGCGAATATCTTTCCCCTGGCAAAATTCCCCTTCAGTCTTCGCTGATCTTCCAAAAGCTGTTTACCCTTATCGGTGAGCATGTACCTCTTGATACCAGCCTCTTGGATTTCTGAAGGGACCTCTTTTATGTAACTGTTGTCTTGGAGCCAAGCAAGGAGCGGGTAAACTGAGCCAGGGCTTGGTCTCCAGCTCCCATTTGTCTTCTTCTCCATCTCATCCATAATCTCAGAGCCTGTTGACCTAATATTTGGGCACCATGAAGAGCTGAGGGCGGTGTGCGAGGTTTACGCCGCGTCGGACGGAAAGGAGAAGTTCGTTAAGGACTTCGTTTCAACATGGACCAAGGTGATGCACATTGACCGCTTCGACCTTTAGAGGAGAGAGCGAAAACTCTACAAAAAACTGACAGCAGGAATTACATAGGCCTTTCAGAAGACAACCCTAAACCTTACAATTTAAAAAACCTTATCATTTTTCTGATTTTTATTTTACCTCTGCAAGAAGACCCCTCCGTGGGGGGGTAGTTCACTTTATCTTTATAATAGAACGCATCAGACCGACCTGTGGAAACCTGAAGACGCCCACCCGCTCCTCCACGACCACCGGGGTAAGCATGTCCACGTCAACTGATCTGAGCAGGGGGGACAATAAATCCTGTGGAGGCGTCTCGTTTATTCCAACCCCGAGCGAGAGGGGCGACATGGATGGCAGCACCACCAGCCTCTGCTTTTTAAAGCGCCCCACCAGGAAGCACTTGAACTTGTACCTGGATCCTGAGAGGTCTCTCGACGAGACAGCTGGGTGCTCGTGCCCCATGAGCACAACTCTAACGCCCCCCGGGACCTCAACCTCCTTGTGACCATGCGTGAGCAAAACATCGTCTAAAACCATGAAAGGGTCGTGGAGCGGGACGTTCATTTTATTCAGAATTGCTATTATGTAGTTGTCGTGGTTACCCCTCACTACGTGAACCTCAATCCCGCCATCTATTAGGAAAGATAAAAGGTCCTTAACCTCGACCCACTCCTGTGCCGAGGGCTTACCAAACTCGTGCTTCACATCGCCAAGCATAATCAAGGTTCTGGAGCCAGTAATCTTCAGCAAGTGGTCGATCACGGAGCGCATATGGGGATAAGAGTTCTGTGGTATATGTATCCCCTTGTCCTTCAGGGATGACTCGTAGCCAATGTGGAGGTCTGTGATCACCAACGCCTTCCGTTCCTTCAGAAAAAGTGCGGGGTATGGGCCTGGCACCACCCCGCCCTTGAAAATGATCATATCGCATCAAAGAGAAAAGAGGGGTTCTGTCCTTCATTAAGTTATGCCATTTTCCCCTTTTCAGGCCCTCATCAGGTCCTCCACTTTGTACTTGTACAGCCCAAGATCTTGGAGTATCTCGAGGAACTCCTCGTCAGTGAGGGCCCCCTTCTTGCCAACAGATCGCTCGTAAACAAGTCCTAGGATCTCTGGGTACTTCTCCTGCGGCACATCTATGCCCAGCTCTCGGAGTTTGAGTTTCACATTGTAGGGTCCACTCTTCTTGCTCAGGATAACCTTGAACTCTGGGTTGCCAACCAGTTCCTTAGAGAACGGATACGCCAAAATCCCTTCTTTCCCTTTGGCGAGCCATTGGGCAGCCTGCGCAGACTCCACTTTGAATATGTTCTCTCCAACAACTGGCTTATTCGGCGGGACCGGGAATCCGGAGTACTGTGCAACTATGTTGGAGAGCCTGTAGAGCTCGCTGAGCTTTATGTTACTCTCAACGCCGAGAAGCAACTTGACCCCGAGCGCGACCTCGCCTAGGGGCGTGTTGCCAGCCCTCTCGCCCATGCCGTTGACAGTGACATGGACGGCGGACGCTCCTGCTGCTACCGCGGCGAGCGTGTTCGCAGATGCCAGACCGAAGTCGTTGTGACAGTGTATCTCTATTGGTTTGCTCGTTTTGTCCTTCAAATTACTGACGAGGAAGGATATGGCGTGAGGTATTGCAACACCAAAGGTGTCCGATATTGCAATACTGTCACAGTACCTCTCAGTCTCTTTTACAATCTTGCCCAAAGTTTCCATATCGGAGCGTGTGGCATCCACAAGTAAGAGGAGGACCTTCATCCCTTCAGACCTTGCGTACTGCGCGTTCTCAGGGACTGTCCTCAGGAGCTCCTCCATGGAGGTGGAATAAGCCTCCTCAATCATCAACTTGCTGGCCGGCACCTCTATGGTCACTCCCTGGCTCCCGCACTCCTTGGCCGCGGCAATGTCAAGCTTGTTGTTCCTGCACCAGGAGTAGAGTTCTGCGTCCAGGGACGCCGCGACCAGGGACCTCATGGCCTCTCTGTCGTCATTTGACGTGCCAGGGGTCCCAACTTCTATTCTGTCTACGCCAGCCCTATCGAGAGCCCTCCCAACAACTAACTTGTCGTACTTGCTGAATATCACTCCTGCCTGCTGCTCCCCATCCCTCAAAGTCACATCGTGGAATATCACTTTCCCGGGAAGGGAAAAGTTCTTGCGTATCTCTTCTTGGTAGTTGATGGGGCTCACAAACCACTTTTCACTCTGCCAGTGTTTGGTCATGGTACAATTCACCAAGATAATTATGGTCGACAAAGTAAAAAAAGCTTCCTAGATCTATGGAAATGGTTGCTGGGCACGAATTATGAAAAGTTCCATCACTCAACAATAGCTGCTGATTAAAACTACAAAATAGATAAATGGAAGTATTATTTTACTTAATCCAACGTGATGAAAATGAGCGTTCTTTTGGCAACCGAAAAAAAACCGCTTATAAGGTTTGACATGAAGAAATGCGCCTTCTGCAAGATCTGCGAGTTCAGCTGTGCCAAGTTTCACTATGGAAAGTACGGCGACGCCATATCTAGGATCACGATAATTAGGAAGAGCCCCCTCATGTTCAAGTGCCTAATTTGCACCAGATGCGAGAAGAGGTACTGCATAACAGCCTGCCCAACAAAGGCCCTCTCTTACAAGAACGGGAATATCGTTGTCGATGAGAAGCTGTGCAACTCTTGCGGGGACTGCGTCAAGGCGTGCCCGTTCCAGGGCATCAGGCTCCACCCCGAGACCAAGATGCCGATAATATGCGACCTATGCAACGGCGATCCTAGCTGCGTCAAGGCCTGCCCCAAGGGCGCCCTCTCACTTGTCTGGTTGCCTGAAACAAGGAAGTGATGAAAATGAAGTACAGTGGATATAAAGGCAAAATATTGAGGATAAACCTCACAACAAAGAAGACCTCAACCATGGAGATAACGGACGAGTTTGCCAGGAAATATCTGGGAGGGAATGGATTCTCAGCTAGGTTCATATTCGACATGGTTGACCCTAGGATCGACGCCTTTGACCCAACAAACGTCGTTTCAATGATGACAGGCCCGTTCCAGGGGATAAACATCCCGACGGCTGGCAAGTACCACATGGCCACGAAGTCGCCCCTGACCAACGGTTTCTTTGATAGCATAAGCGTGGGGACTAGGAACCATCAGACCGAGTTCTTCGAGGGATGGGAGGGCATCTCCGGGGAGACGCTGAAGAAGAACTACTGGGACAAGGACACTGCCTGCCCTGCGTGCCCGATAGCTTGCAGTAAGGTATTCAGCGACAAGAGTGGAAAGTGGAAGGGCGCAATCTCCGAGGGTCCTGAGTACGAGACTATCTACTCCTTGGGATCCATGTGCGGCATAAGCGATGCTGGTGCAGTGATAAAGGCAGACAGCCTCTGCGATGAGTACGGTCTGGACACAGTCTCGTATGGGGTCGTTGTAGCTTTCATGATGGAGTGCTACCAACGCAAGCTGATCTCAAAGAAAATGACTGATGGTGTTGAATTCAAGTTCGGAAATGACGACGCCATGGTCGGCTTCGTGGAGAAGACCGCAAAGAGGATAGGCTTTGGGGACCTGATGGCAGAGGGCACACTCAGGGCTGCTAGGATCATTGGAGGCAATTCTGAGAGGTTCGCGATACAGGTCAAGGGCCTCGAGATACCAGGCCACTCAGCTAGGGCTCTAAGGGGCATGGCGCTCGGGTATGCCACAGCCACCAGGGGAGGGAGCCACCATGACCCGCGACCAACTGGCGAATATGCTGGCGTCTCTGACAGGAAAGCAGTGGAGGGCAAGGCTGCCTGGGTCATCGGGACCATGCAGATGACTACGATAGGAGACTCTCTGGTTAACTGCCACTTCCTGGAGCGACTCCTGGGGTTCACTCTGACACAGAAGTACGTGGACATGATAAACCCGGTAACGGGCTTCGGCTACACATACAACGAGCTCGTGGACGTTGCCGAGAGGATACTGGACCTTGAGAGGGCGTTTAACGTGAGGACAGGCATCAGGAGAAAGGATGACACTCTGCCGAGGAGGTTCCTCGAGGAGCCGATACCCGAAGGCCCATCTAAGGGCATGCACACCGATGAAGCGACCCTGAACAGGATGCTGGATGAGTTCTACGAACTGAAGGGATGGGACAAGAGGACAGGCATACCGACAAAGGAGAAGCTTCTGCGAATGGGCCTCGAAGACGTAGCAGTTGTCCTCGAAAAACTCTAAAATTTTATTTTCTTTTTTTACTTTTCTCATTTTCTCATTTCTTCATTTCTTCATTTTTTATTTCGCATTTCCCATTTATCATTCTCTCACCATTTTAAAAGCACGCGTTAAACCAGTGCATAAAACTAAAAAGACAAACCTTCAATAATAAATAATAATAGAATAAAATAATAAAAAAGTGGTCTACTTGAAAGTCAAGGATCGAGTCGCCATTATAACTGGTGCCGGTCAGGGCATTGGAAAGGCGATAGCGTTCGCTCTGGCAAGGGAAGGTGCAAGGGTCGCGGTAACAGACATTTCAGGAAAAGAGGTGGACACAGCCGAGGAGATCAAAGCTTTTGGAGGAGAGGCTTTGCCCCTAAGGCTAGATGTGACAAACTACCTAGGTGCTCAAAAAGCCGCCAAAAAAGTGCATGAAATTTTTGGGAGGATAGATATACTGGTCAACAATGCAGGCGTGTATCCCTTCAAGAGCTTCGAAGAAATGGAAGAGGCGGACTGGGACAGGGTAATCGAAATTAACCTCAAGGGAACTTTCAACTGCACAAAAGCCGTCCTGCCCTACATGAAGGAACAGAGATACGGCAAGATCATTAACATTTCGTCAATTGCAGGCACTGTGGTGGGTTTTCCGAATCTGAGTCACTACTGTGCCAGCAAGGCGGGAATTGTGGGTTTCACAAGGGGCATTGCTTTAGAGGTAGCCAAGTACGGCATATGCGTCAACGCGGTCGCCCCTGGACCCATCGAGACCCCCGGCACACTTGCGGAGGTCATCCTGTTGAATCACGAGGAGATACTCAGGAATTTGGCGGAATCTGTTATAAGTGGTGACGAGGAGAAGGCTAAAGATTTTGCCAGGAAAGCGCTTGAGGCCGGGATAGACCCTCTGAGAGCCATAAATGAGGGCTTGATGAGGGGTATGAGCCGGGTAGGCGACGACTTCAGCAAACTCAAGATATACCTGCCCGAGGTTATGATGGCTGCCGAGGCGATGAAGGCAGCTCTCTCCATTCTTGAGCCTGCCGCACTTCAGAAGGGCGCCGGCGCACTAAAGAAGAGCAAGGTAGTGATTGGAACCATAACTGGCGACATACACGACATCGGAAAGAACATAGTTGCCATGCTTCTCAGGGCGAACGGCTTCGAGGTCTACGATTTGGGCAGAGACGTTCCAATTGATGATCTTATAAGAAAAGCGGAGGAGGTAGGCGCCGACATCATAGCGGCATCGACCTTGCTGTCCACTTCCATGCCATACATGGAGGACCTGATCAGCCTGTTGAAGGAAAGAGGGTTGAGGGATAAGTACATTGTGATGGTTGGCGGCGGGCCTGTCACTAGGGAGTGGGCTGCCTCTATAGGGGCGGACGGCTACGGGGATGATGGAGAGGAGGCTGTGAAGGTAGCAAAGGAGCTATTGCAGAGGGTGAAGGGTAAATGAACTCCATATGGGAGGTAATAGACAGGGCAGAGACTGGCCCCTATATGGAGGAGAGAGACTTCGACCTGAAGGTTGTGGCAAAGAAGTGCAGGGAGCTCGTCAAGGAGTACGAGATAAGGTTCGACCCAAACGAGATCGTGACCACAGACGACTCAATGGCTGACGACGTTTACGAGGCCGGGATGCGCCTCGCCCTAGAGGCAGGAATATACTGCATAAATACGAAGCGGATCATAAAGTTCGATGAAAGCGAGATCAAGGAGGGCATCCTCTCGGCGCCAAAGGAGCTCGTGATTGGGCAGGGTAGGGACTCAAGAGTCCTTTATGCCCGGGGGGTAGAGGATCCTAGAAGGGCGATAATCTGCGGCGGGCAAGCTGGTGCGGCGATACCAGAGGAGTGGTACCTGCCGATGTCCATATCCTACATGAAGGAGCCCCTGATTGACATGATCAACAACGGTGGGCTTGCTGTAGTGGAGGGAAGGAAAGTCAGGACAAATACCCCCTTGGAGATACAGGCAACAAGGAGGGAGCTCACGATGCTGAGGGAGGCGGCTGCCCGCGCAGGCCGACCGGGCATAAGCTTCATAGCGGGCGAGAGCAGCGTATCGGTCCTTGGCGACTTAGCAATAGCCTCTGAGAGGTACATGAGGACCTCTGACGCTCATTTGGTGGCACTACTCAACGAGTTGAAGACCGACTATGACAGGATCTCTAAGGTGGTCAACTTCACAGAGTACGGGGCTTTCAATGTAACCTTGGTCGATCCCATCATAGGAGGATATGCCGGTGGACCTGAGGGTGTGGCTGTCTGCTTCATCGCATCTTTCCTTTTGGGCAGGGCCATGTACAGGTCGGAATACCACGTCTGCCACCCCATCCACTTCCGCTACATGAGCACGAGCGCGGTGGAGTGTATGTGGAACTTGAACATAGTTGGGCAGGCGATGGCGAGGAACGCCCCGTTCATAATCATGGGAGACGTCTGGACCTCAGCCGGAGCTGGCAGCGAGATGATATTCTACGAGATCGCGGCGAATACCATAACCAATGTAGTCACAGGGACGCACCCACTTGGAGTCTCTGCAACTAACGGGAAATACCCACACGCCTCAGGGCTAGAGACCCGGTTCATGGCAGAGGTCGCCATAGCCACTGTGAGGTCAAAACTGAACAGGAAGGGAGCAAATGATCTTGTCGTCAAGCTCGCAGGCGAGTACAAGGACAAGATGGGCAAGCCTGACATAGGTCGACCCTTCCCGGAGCTCTACGACGTCAACAGAGTGGTACCTAAACCGGAATGGAACTCCCTTTACTTAACGATGAAGAAGAAGATCTCTGATTTCACAGGATTGGAGATCTGAGTTGATCTTTATGAGATCCTACAGGATGGACGAGATCACCAGAAGGGCCTTTGAAGGACCATACATGGAAGAAAGAGACTTCGACATGAGTCTTATGAAGAGGACGAGGGAGCTCGTCAAGGAGTACGAGATAAGGTTCGACCCAAACGAGATCGTGACCACAGACGACTCAATGGCTGACGACGTTTACGAGGCCGGGATGCGCCTCCTCGTAGAACTGGGCTTTTACTGCCAGACAACCAAGAGGGTAATAAAGTTCGAGGAGAATGAGGTCAGGGAAGTCTTGAAGGCCCTCCCCGAGAGCATAGTCATCGGCGAGGATAAGGACGCCGTCGTGATGGCAATGAGGAGGGTAGAAGACCCAACTCCTCCCGTGATTCACTCTGGACCTACCGGGACGCTCTGCACCGAAGGCGACATCTACGTCAAGACTCTTAGGAGTTACGCCCAAGAGACCGTTATAGACTCTGTCGGCGCCGGAACACTTGCCACAATTGACGGCTTCAAGATAAGGAAGGGCACTCCGCAGGAGTTCAGGGCTGCCAGAATGCTTGCTAGGTGGGCAAGACAGGCGGTAGCCGATGCTGGGAGACCCGGTATGCACATAAACGATGTGGCGGTCGTGAGTCCGGAGGCGAAGATCTGCGCGCTAGACCCAGCCCAAGGCATCAGGAAAACGGACGGACTCCTTGTTGCGCAGATGATAGAGCTGAAGACCAGCCTCCAGCACTTGGCACTGATCGAACACCTCACGAGCTACGGTTGCTTCATTGGGAATCTGATGACGCCAATCATGGGCGGGTACTCTGGTGGACCCGAAGGCACCGCTATAGTGAACGTCGCGGAGCACCTGGCAGGGGTCGTATGCTATAACGCCAACTATCATTACCTCAGCCTGACGAATGTGAGGAATTTGAACAATACTGACAGGCAGGGTCTTTGGACAATCAGCATGGTCGGTCAGGCGCTCGCTAGGAACTCAGAGGTAATGAGCATATACGACTGCTACTGCGCCGCCGGACCTGGCACAGAAGTACTGCTCAGGGAGGCTGCGGCAGGTGGAGTAGCATCTTCGGTGAGCGGGCTCCACCTCATGGGTTGTGGGTCATGTGGCGGGAAGCTAGTTGATCACGCCACGGGCTTGGAGGCGAGGCTCCTCAAGGAGGTTGGCGTTGCAGCATCGGGCATGAGCAGGGAGGACGCAAACGATTTCCTGAGAAAATGGGTCCCGCTCTACGAGGAGTGGCTGGACATAACAAAATCCCCCAAGGGGAAGACATTCCAAGAACTCTACGACTTAGGGTCGGCAAAACCGAAGGACGAGTGGGAGGGGCTCTACAGAAAAGTTGCCGACGAGTTGAGTGACTTGGGCATAGATATATGATCATTTGTATACTCAAACCACAATCATTTTTCACTGCATACTCAACAATTTCGTCCATATTCCAACTAAAGTCATTTTCCAGGATCCTCGATTAGGGGAGATGATAGGTTAATTGTCTGATTGACCTATTATGTTCGCAATTTGAAGGGGGCGCTCTACCAGAAATTGAAATATTTCTTCTCACTTGGGTTTAAGGGATACATGCCTTCTAAAAAATGTCCAGTAGCTATAAAATGTCATCCATGTAGCTGATATAGCTAGCGTTAATGGAAGCCATTCTGCCATCGTTAGCAGGACGTAGAAGTTTGTTATAATATGAAACAAAAGGTTTATGTAAAAAGCTCTTCTCTGCCAGCCATACCTTGAAAAAGCTTCAACAGCCTGGAGCGCAGCGAAGCCCTTCTCATTTAAAACATACAAACCTTCATTATTTATTGATACTAGATCATCCAGCTTTCTTAAATGAAAGTCTAGGAGACCGCTACTATCAATCCTTAACTCCCTCTTAAGATCAGCAAAACGCATAGGACCTTTGGCTAACACTTCAATAATCTTGACTCGCAATGGATGAGAAACAGCCTCAAAGACTTCATCTGAACTCATACCGCATCATCCTTTAAAATGAAGAAAGCCTAATATAATACTATCAGGCTTGACAGCAAGTCAACAATCCTTGACAAGCCTCATCTTATTTACAAAATATATTTGGAAATAATTCTGACATCCTCCAACCCCTGAAGGGTTTGGGCTTCCTGCGCTAGTTGGTGAGACGTCGGGGAGTTTCGCCTCGCGAGTTTTTTGTCTCATGCATCCGTTTACAAAATATTTATATCAACATATACACAATGTTTACATGTGTCTGAGGTAGTCAGCGTACGCATCAGAAAAGGCGTGAAGAAGTATTTAGAGGAGCGAGGCATCAACGTGAGCGAGGCAGTTAGAAGTTATTTGGAGGAGCTCGCCTGGAAGACCAGGCTCAGGGAATCCTTAAAACAGTTTGACGAGACCCTCAAGAAGATGCCCCCCGCACCCCCGGGTTTTACCACAAGAAGCGTGAGGGAAGATCGTGATAGTCATTGATTCATCAGCCCTGATAAAGTACCTTCTAAGGGAAGAAGGTTGGTCAGAGGTCAGGAAACACTTGGAGGAGGGGTGCGTCACTCTCGACCTTGCCCTCAAGGAGACGATCAACGCCATATGGAAGCGTGTCATGATGGGTGGGCTCGAGGAGGGCTACGCCAGAGAGGTCGTGGAGGCCTTTCTCAGGTCAGGGATCGTGAGAGTAGAGGACCAAGTGCGGTTTTTGGAGGAGGCGCTCTCCGCGGCCGTCAGGAGGAGGATCACAGTTTACGATTCCATCTTCATAACCTTAGCCAAGAGTAGGGGGCTGCCCCTTCTGACCTCTGACAGGGAACAGGCCAGAGCCGCGGAAGAAGAGGGCGTCGAAACGATCCTTGCCTGACCCTGAGGTGAAGGCTCCTTACAATTTGTTGCAGTTACCTTGCCTCTATACGTTCATTCTTCACCATGCCTCGATTATGGCAGTATCAACTATCATCACCCCCTCCCAGCCAAAAACATTTTTTGAAGTCTACGCGCCAGAATCCCCACCATAAAGGACGAACAAGTCTGCGCCTCTGCCAAGAAAGAGAATGGCTCATTACCCTTGGCTTCATTGAATAAGGATCGCATTATTGTTGTTCTATGCTAGTCGCTTCCATCATATGTCGCAAGGAAGCCCACAGGCTTAAGCCGCGGATAGTCGACTTTAGACCACATTCGATCTACTCTCTCCCCACGTAATGACCTTTCGGGCACTTTTTTATCTCTGAACAGGCAGGATCTTACTGGTGGTGGCATCACTTGCTTCCCTTAAATTTTGGGGCACATTCAGTGTGGGGGCTCGACAGCACGATTAGCCACCCAAATTTCGATTGACGAGGCGATTTTTATGTCAAACCTGTTATGTGACTTTTCGGCGAACCTCCATGCCCACAGCGGTGGAGCAGACGATGCTTTTATACTCTCAGACCTAAGGGTCGGAGAGATGGTGACCCTTTGTGGTGAAGGGGCACAGCTGCTGGCATTCTTTCTGGCCGTGCAGCACCTTCTAAGGTGTAAATCTCCAGTAGTCTTCATCGATGGGGGCAACTCCTTTAGCCCCTATTTGATCGCTGAGCTCGTCCGGCGGCGCAACTTTGACCCAAGGGAAGCCCTGAAGAGGATTTACGTCTCAAGGGCATTCACGTCTCATCAGCTATTCGCCTTAGCGACGGAGCGCCTCAAACCCTTGGTGGAAAAACTCGAATCGAAACTCGTCATAGTTTCAGACATCGCCTCGCTCTTCTTCCATAGAGACGTGCACGATTCGGAGGCAAAGGCGATCTTCCTGAGGCTTTGCATGAAACTCTCAGAAATAGCTGAGAGGAAGCAAGTAATGGTTTTGATAACCTACGTCCCCAAAAATTCAAGGCGCAGGCTCTACTTTGAGGCCGCTCTATTCGGAAGATCAGACATCATTATTGAGACGTCAGCGAGGGGTGGGGCGCTGCACTTTGCTCTGAGGCGCCACCCGCACGTTTGGCATTTCTCTGCAGCCGCACTTCCAAGAGCCTCCTTAATGGATTACTTGGAGGCGTGATGCCATTGGGCAGAACAGTCCCCTCATACCGTCAGGCACTGGAGGCAGAGATCGCCAGATGGGAGGCATTCAGGAGAGCCTTGAGGGGTAAGGAAGTAGATGCCTTCGACAGGATGATGGAAATTTGCAGGACCCACGCCTCGGCCGGGAGCGCTGCCGCCAGACCAGTCATATCAGAGTCCATGTTTATGTGCATACTCCTGAAGCAAGAGATCGAGCTTATGGAGATGCGCGAGACCCTTGAGCACATCAAAAGACTTCTCCAGAAGCCCTAGGATCGCCAGGGGTTGGATATTTGACGTATACCCTTCTGGTCCAGGGAAGATGACGATCTGGATAATCGCCGAGAATGGGGCACGTCTGAAGCTAGCCGACGAGTATGTTTACAGGATTTACGTATCAGGCGAAGCCAAGGACCTCGAGGATCTGGTGGGTGGCATCGATAGGAGAGGGGTCGAGGGCTTCACTTATGTGGAGAAGTACGTGGACTTCATGCATGCACAAAAGAGGAGGGTACTCGAGCTTGAAGTCAAGGACTATAGGTTGATCCCATCCCTGGCAAGCAATATCCTGAGGACCGGGGACTATGAGAGGTTGCAGGCTTATAACGTAGACATACCAGTCGATCAGGCTTACCTTTACGACAGAGACCTCTATCCATTAGCACACGTCTTGGCGTACCGCTCAAGCTCACATTCTTACTCTGGTTCTTACTCTGGTTATGGTTCTGACCATGGACCAAGCCCAGATTCAGGTCCATGTCTGAGTTACGAAGTCTTCGACTCAGTGGAGGAATGTGAGTACAATGTGCCCCAGCTCCGCTCTTTGTGGTTGAACGTTGAAACAAAAAAGGAGGGGACAATGCCCTGCTTTTCAGACAAGATCGATAGGATATCGGTCGAGTCGGATGGCATCGTGACAACTTTGGAGGGCGGGGGCGAAGAGGACAAGATCTTGCACCTCATGAAGCTGATATGGGAGGAGGATCCTGATATCATATTCACGAGGGGCGGGGATTCCTTCACATTACCATATCTGGCACACAGAGCATTCGTAAACGGCATCTCGGAGAAGCTCATCTTGGGCAGAGAAGAGATCCCTTTGATGCGCGGTGGCGGGAGGGGGAGGTCCTTCTTCTCCTACGGTAGGGTGTACTACAAGGCACCAGCAAGAAGGCTTTACGGGCGGATCCATATTGATGTCGGCAACTCATTCATATACCAAGAAGCAGGTCTCGAGGGTCTGATCGAGATCTCTAGGACCTGCAGAGTCCCGCTCCAAAGGGCGGCTAGGGCATCCATAGGGAGAATAATGTCGTCAATGCAGCTCTACACCGCTTGGAAAGAGGGGATCCTGATTCCTTGGAAGAAGTGCGAGCCAGAATCTTTCAAGACAGGCTGGGATCTGCTCGTCGCCGATAGGGGTGGGCTAGTCTACGAGCCTATGATCGGACTACACACAGACGTCGTAGAGGTAGACTTTGTATCCATGTTCCCGGCGCTAATGCTGAGGCACAACATCTCGGCCGAGACTGTGCTTTGTGGGTGTTGCCCAGATTCCAAGACAAGGGTGCCAGAGTTAGACTACAACATCTGCGAGAAGCGGAAGGGGATAGTCCCTAAGACGCTAGAACTTGTACTGAAGAAGAGGCTGACTTACAAAGAGATGCTGAGGGAGGTCAAGGATCCCCGCCTCAGGCTGATCTACGAGAGGCGGCAGGCGGCCCTCAAGTGGATACTCGTCACATGCTTCGGATATTTGGGCTACAGGAATGCCAAGTTCGGCAAAATAGACGCCCACATCGCCGTCTGCGCATTCGCAAGGGACGCCCTCATGAGGGCAGCCCGCTTGGCTGAGAAATACGGCTTCGAGGTGGTCCACGGGATTGTGGATTCCCTATGGATCAAGAAGCCAGGGATTACCAAAGAAGAAGTCGAAGACTTCTGCGGCGAGGTCTCAGGTGCGGTGGGCGTGAGATTGAGGGCTGAGGGGAAGTACCGGTGGATAGTATTCCTGCCATCAAGGAGCCACCCGGGAGTTCCTGTAATGAATAGGTATTACGGGGTCTTCGAGGACGGCGAGATAAAGGTTAGGGGGGTAGAATTGAGGCGCTCCGACGTGCCCGATTTCATAAAGCGGGCCCAGCTGGATATGATCCGAGCCTTGGCTGCAGCGGAGGACTGCAGGTCCTTCACAGAGAGAATTCCCGAGGCATTGGCAGTTCTGAGGAGATACGTGCAGAGGCTCCAGAGGGGCGAGGTGGAGCCCGGGGAGCTGGTAATAAAGAAGCGCATATCAAAGCATGCTAATGAATATGTCCACAACGTTCACCAGGCGTTGGTCGTAAGGCAGCTTGCGGGGGAGGGGATCAAACTCCACCCCGGAGAGACCGCCCAGTACATTATAAGGAACTCCGGGAGCCAGATCCCACAGAACAGGGTCCGAGCTGTCCAGCTCCTCGAACCAAAACCCAAGATCGACATGGAAAAGTACCTAGAAATGCTCTTTGTCGCAGGAGAGAACCTGCTGAGCCCCTTCGGGTACGACGCGGAAAAGATACGAGCCGAAGTCATGGGATATGAGAGGTGCAAAACTCTTCTATAACTTTCCTTGGGATTAAGGAGAGGTTCTCGGCACCCTTCTGTCCATTCGAAGAGTTTGAAAAATTTCTAAAAAATTTCTAAATTTAGATGAAAATGAGTTTTTGGCACCGGCGCCACATAAACACTAAATTCTTAAATAAGGCGGCGGGATTAAATACAATGATTTAGATGAAACATCAAATCTCAAAGTTAAAAAATTTCATACTGAGGATAGTGTCTTTTACTTACAAGACATATTGTTCCTACACTCCCTCTTCCATAGCCTGTGTATTTAACTGGATAGCTGCAAAATTTCAGCTCCGAACCCTATCAAAAACAGATCAGGACGAGGACCAACTCAATAGTTGAATCCACAAACACCGTCGCTCATATTTTACAGATCTTTTGGCGAGAAAGCCCACGGTTTTAACCGTGGGATGAATCGCCACTAGATTTATATTTCTTATAATTACTAGTACTTTTCTGGATGTGGTCCGGATATCTATCGAATAAGGCTCCAGACCGAACTGAGCGGGGGTTCCAGTAAAGAGATAAAACCATCAAATATAGGCTACCTCCATAAAGGTAGCATTAACTGGGTGGTGGCTTTTAAACACCCATTGCAGATAGCCCCTGAGCAGTGAGGGATGAATGTTGAAATAGATGTGTCCCTGAGCGCTGAAGGGGCTATGTGCAAGAATCTCCCGGCTTCAGCCATGGAGAGTGTCAAACAGTGATTCATTCTCGTTCACTCTTTCGAGAATGGACTTCCGAGTGCGGCAGGTCCTCTAACCCGCCTCCCGCCTATCAGCAGCGCGATCAGAGTCACCAAATACGGGAGAAGGCTCAGCAGCTGGCTTATGGAGGCTGACGCGGGACCGATTAAGAATGTGCCGATCCAGAGGGATAGCGCCTCAGTGAATCCGAAGAGAAGGGATCCGGCGAACGCGCCCACAGGGTTCCACCTTCCCAGGATCACAATAGAGACCGCCACAAACCCCCTCGCTGCCACGATCCTCGTGTCGAAGACATTGAACATGGAGAGGCAGAGTAGCCCCCCCGCCATGCCAACGAATATCCCCTCCAGGATAAGGGCGGTGTACCTGATCCTTGACACTTCGATCCCCAGGTATGATGCGACCAGCGGGTCCTCGCCCACAGACCTAAGCTTCAACCCGTAAGAGGTCTTGAATATTAGGTAGTAAGTGATTGGCACGGAGACGATCCCCACGTAAACGAATATGGTCTGGTTGAAGAGGACCTCCCCTATTACTGGTATCTGGCTCAGTAACGGTATCGGGTATGGTCCTATCAATTCGCTGAGGTAGGGGAAGGCCCCCTGCGAGAAAGCCAGTCTGAAGAAGTAGAGGCATAGCCCCGCCGCCAAGAGGTTTATCGCAAGGCCCGATACGACCTGGTCAAGGTTTATTCTAACGACGAGTATCCCGAACGTGAGCACGGTCAGGATCCCGCCAAGTATCGCCATCAACAGACCTACCCAAAGGTTACCAGTCAGGAAGGCCCCCATGAAACCTGTGAACGCGCCTATCAGCATTGCCCCCTCTATCCCTAGGTTCAGGATGCCGCCGCGCTCAACTATGGTCTCTCCCAGAGATGCCAGCATCAGTGGGGCGGAGGTCCTTATGCCTGCTGCTATGAACCCAATTATCAGTGCCCACTCCACCTCCATCAAACCTTCAACACCCCCTTCCTCTCCAGGTAACGGAGTATGTACTCAGATGCCAATACAAAAATCACCAGCACGCCTTGAATGAAGTCCACAACCCCTTGGGGCTGGCCCAGTGCCCTGGACATCGTTGTGGAGCCGTTAAATATGGCGGCGAGGAATATTGAGGCCAAAGCCACGCCCACAGGGTTGTTCTGGCCGAGCAGGGCGACCACTATGCCAGTATAACCGTACCCCGGCGAGAGCGAAGGCCTCATCCTGAACTGGATCCCGGATACCTCAACGAACCCGGCGAGCCCAGCCAAGGCACCGCTTATGATGAGCGCCAAGAACATGGTCCTACCAACATTGATCCCTCCATACTTTGCCGCCTCGGGGTTCTCTCCGACCGCCTTCAATTTGTACCCAAAGGTCGTGCGCATCATCAGGAAGTGAACCAAAGGCAGAGCCACAAATAATGCGATGATGACGCCGAGGTGCAGGCGCGTGTACGGGAGGAGTACGGGGAGCACTGCCGATGGTGGTATCTGCGCAGACTCAGGAAACAGCGTGTCCGGGCTCCTGAATGGGAAGGCGAGTAGCCACTGGATCAGGTAAATTGAGACGTAATTCATCAGGAATGTCGTTATCACCTCATTGATGCCGAGTTTTGCGCGCATGAAGGCCGGCACAGATGCCCAAGCTAGCCCGCCTGCAATCGAAACCAGAAGCGATATTATCAAGGTCAGGGGGGTGTTTCCCAGCGCAACCGCGGTTATTGTGCCGAGCATCGCGCCCATGTAAAGCTGACCCTCTGCTCCAATGTTCCAGACCTTGCACCTGAAGGATATGGCTAGCCCCAGCGAGACCAGCAGTATCGGCGTAGTCCTGACGAGGGTCTCTGCTGCCAGCGAGACATTGCCGAATGCCCCAGCGAATATGTAGTAGAATGCGAGGAACGGGTTTGCCCCCGTCAGGAGGAAGAGCACAGATGTGAGTAATAGGGCAAAGCCGATGGATATCCCTGCCTTGTAAAGCGACCTGATAGTGCCCTTTGATAGAGCCAAGGATCGTTTAACTTCCAGTCCCATAGTTTGTCATCTCTACGCGGAAGCCCCGAGCATGAGCCTCGCTATCTTCTGTATATCGCAGTTGTCGCGCGAGAACTCCCCAACGATCCTTCCCTCGAAGATTACCAGTATCCTGTCGCTGAGTTTCAGGATCTCGTCAAGGTCTGCGGAGACGAGCAGAATGCCAACCCCTTTTGACTTCAGCTCCATCATCCTCTGGTGGACTCCTTCGGACGCCTTGACATCCAGACCTGCCGTTGGCTGCTCGGCGACCAGTACGCTGGCCCCGTTAGAGAGCTCTCTGGCGACCACGAGCTTCTGGATGTTTCCGCCAGAGAGGCTGCTGACCGATATCCACGGGTCTGACGCCTTTATCCCAAACTTTGATATCAGCTCTGAGGCAGACCTCTCCATAGCCAACTTGTCCATTATCATTTTCCTGCTGTATGGCGGGTCCTCAAAGTTCTTCAGGACCAGGTTCTCTGAGACGCTCATGGTGAGGATGACGCCCCTCCGCATCCTGTCTTCGGGTATGTAGGCTATGCCCTTCTTTATGATGGTCCTGGGCGATCTGTTCGTTAGGTCAAAGTCCCTCACCAAAATCGTACCTGAGTCCGCCCTCCTGAGCCCGGTGATCGCCTCAACGAGCTCCTTCTGCCCGTTGCCTGCAACCCCAGCCACCCCCAGGATCTCCCCAGAGTGGAGTACGAAGCTGACACCCTTTACCGCGACCTCACCCCGGTCCCCCCTCACCCTAAGATCCTTGACTATGAGCAGGGGCTCCCCTCGACCCCCGTGCTCAATCTTTAGCGAGGGGCAGAAGCCCTCCACAACAAGGGAGGCAAGTTCTGATTCGTTTGTCTCTTTAGTCATCAGAGTCTTCACGACCCTGCCCCCCCTCATTATCGTCACCCTGTCGCTTATGGCCAGGGCCTCCCTGACCTTATGTGTTATGATTATAATCGACTTCCCCTTCGACTTCAATTCCCTAATCGTCCTGAATAGGTCCTCTACCTCGATTGGCGTGAGGACCGAAGTTGGCTCATCAAGGATCAGTATCCTGACATCTTGGCAGAGCAGGCGGAGTATCTCAACCCTCTGCCTCAAGCCCACCGGCAGCTGTTCAATCCTTACATCTGGGTCTATCTTGAGGTTAAGGGACTCGGAGACAGACTTAATCCTCTCCTTCACTTGATCTAGGCTAAGCCTGCCTGTCATGGGGAGGCTCAGCGCAATATTCTCGGCGACTGTGAATGAAGGTATCAGAGTGAAGTGCTGGTGAACCATTCCTATCCCGAGGCTGATGGCTTTAAGCGGGCTGTCTATCTCCACTCGCCTGCCGTCTACGTAGATCTCCCCGGAATCCGGCCTCAGGCAACCTGATATGATCTTGACCAGCGTTGTCTTGCCAGCCCCGTTCTCCCCCAAGATGGCATGGACCTCACCCTTCATGATCGAGATACTCACGTCCCTGTTTGCAACTACGCCGTTTGGATAGGTCTTATTCACCCCTTTTACGTGCAGAGCAAACTCGCTGCCTGGAGGTTGGTCTGCCTGATTACCAGTCGCCTCAACTCTTGATCTCTTCAAAAAAAATAGAGGGGTTAGCATAGGGGGGAACACCCTATGGTTTTGGTTCGGCAAAGTTGGGCGTCGAGAGCGGGACTAAGTTTCCGTCCACAGTCCACTTTATGGTCCCGTTGATTATGAGACTCTCTAGGTTGTCCGCAAATGCCTTTACCGCCGTGAGGTTCTGCGCGAAAGCACTGTTCCAGACGAATTTGGATCCACCCGTCTTCATGGTTGTGTAGTATACGCCGGCAGGGAAGTTGCCAGATTGTGCGCCCTGAATGAAGGTCTTGACCATCGGGTAAAGATCCCAAGTCACGCTGCCCACCACGACATCCGGTGCAAGGCTGTTTTGGTCAACGATGTTTCCAAACGCGTATGCGAGGACTTTACCGCTTGGGTCTTTGCACGCCTCAAATACGCCGTACCGTTCAGCGTATATAACATCAACACCGGAAGCTATGAGGGCACTCGCGGCGGTCTTTGCCTTTGCGGGGTCATACCATGAGTTGATGTAGGAGATTGTCACATTTACATTGGGATTGACGTACTTCGCCCCGGCTATGAAACCGTTAAGGAGGTTGTTCACGTCGCCCACGCCGGGAAACGCGGTGACTATGCCCAGCTTGTTAGTCTTTGTTATCTTAGCGGCAATGGCTCCTGCCTCGAACGCCGCCTCCTGGATGTAATAGTCGTAAAGTGCAAGGTTCTTCCCAAAGTTCTTGCAAAGGCCTGAACCTTGGGCAAAGTAAACGTTCGGGAACTGGGGCGCCAGCCTGTCCGTGGTCTCCCAGAATCCCCAGCTGTGTGGCATGATCAGCCTGTATCCGCCGTTTATGTATTCGCGGATGACTCTCTCAACATCCGACTCAGACACTTTCTCTGAGTACGCGTAATCTATTCCTAGCTCGTTCTTGGCCTTTAGAAGAGCATTGTGGAGGACTTGGTTCCAGGTTTCCTCTATGGGTGTAACGTATACAGCTGCAACCTTGAACTTCTGCGCCGGTGCGATTATTGAGGTGTAGGCATAAGCCGCTCCGACAACTACTATTGCGACAACAACAATCGCAACTACCAATGATGTCTTCATACAATTCCACCCAGACAGCAATATCTCTTTTTTTTTGACACAATATATAAAAATTTGCCTTCTCTAAAACAATAAATTTTAAATGAACATTTAAAAATCAGAGGCGGAAGAACTTCCTTGCATTCTCTGTCGTTACCCTTTCGACCTCCTCTTCTTTCACACACTTAATCTCGGCTACCTTTCTCAGCGCGTAGATCAGATTCGCCGGCTCATTCCTTACTCCCCTCACTGGGGAGAGCACAGGAGAGTCTGTCTCAAGCATCAAAGATTCCAAGGGAAGATTCCTGACAAGCTTCTGCTTCTGCTGGGAGTAGACCACCGATGTCGGTATGGAGAAGTAATACCCCCTCTCTGAGGCAGCTACAGCGTCGCCTGATTTTCCATCGAACGCATGCATGAGTACCCTCTCGGCACCCTCTGAGTACAAAACCCTTAACGCAACATGGCCGGCACTCCTTGAGTGTACGACTAAGGGCAACCCCTTTCTCATGGCAAGCCTAATGCTCCTTCTGAAGAATTTTTCTTGAAGTTCACGCACATTGTGATCCCTCGCGTAGAAGTGGTCAATACCGACCTCCCCTATCCCTACAGCGCGCTCACACTCCACCAAGGACTCAAACACGAGGTACTTCTCCTCTGAAAGCGCCATAGGGTCAAGCCCGATGGTCAACGAGACGAAGCCGGGTACCATTTCCAAGATCTCCCTCGCCTTCACGATCTCAGACGGGTCCGTTATTGAGATTATTATATGTTCGAGGCCCGCCTCCCTTGCCCTCTTTAGCACTTCAGGAAGATCGCTATAGGTCTCGTCTGTGAGGTGAGCGTGTACATCTATCACCAACTTCCACCGCTTAACATTAATCCATGAAGGTCCAAAAATCCTTTTACCTCAATTAGAAATATATATATAACTGGGTTATACTATAGAGTATTGGGAGACTTATGCGTATAGAGCTGGACCTCCGAGGACTTTACTGTCCCATGCCCGTTCTCAGGACAAGGGAGGAGATGGAGAAGGCGAGTGTCGGAGATGTGATAGTTGTCACTGCAGACGATCCCGCCGCCGAGGAGGATCTGAAGAGATGGGCTAAGAGGGCCGGCCATGAGGTCATCGATGTAAAGAGGGAGGGCGAAACTATCTCAGTCTCCATAAAAAAGTTGGGATGAATAAATCTGATGTATGAAAGGGGCCGAAGTATTGATGCAGCAATCTAAGAGAAAAATGGAAGGTTGGTGGGAATGAATAGCAAAGATCTGGATAGAAATAATTTGGAGGAAAGTAACAAGAAAGCGAAAAGGATACTTTATATACAGACCTCTGGGGTGGATACGCCGGAGAGATTATACGCTCCATTCATTCTTGCAATGACCGCCAGGGCCATGGGCGTAGAGGCATCCATATTCTTCATGATAAAGGGAATCACAGCTCTGAAACAGGGCGTTGCAGAGGGCATTAAGATAGGAAACTTCCCCGCCCTGAAGGAAGTCATGGATCAGGCTGTCAAGGCGGGTGTAAAGCTTTATGCATGCGCCCAAAGCTGCGAGCTGCTGAACATGCCTAGGACAGACCTCGTGAGCTATGCGACAGTCGCGGGCGCAGCCACAGTTAACGATCTGGTGCTGGACGCAGACGCAACTCTCTGCTTTTAGGGTGGATGCACATGTCGACCTCAGAGAGCATAATATATATGGACTACGCCTCCGCCTCTAGGACCGACCCTAGGGTAATCGAGGCGATGATTCCTTACATGAAGGACTACTTTGGCAACCCCTCGTCGCCCCACACTTCTGGTCTAAAGATGAAGGGTGCGCTAGAGGAGGCGAGGGCAAGCGTAGCACGCCTGATAAACGCAGATAGGCCCTCGGAGATCGTCTTCACCTCCGGTGCTACCGAATCTAATAACATGGCCCTCAGGGGGGTGGCCTTCAGGAACAAGGACCGAGGGAACCACATAGTCGCCACAAAGATTGAGCACATCTCAGTACTCAACACATTGAAGTATTTGATGAAGTTTGGGTTCGAGGTGACCTATGTTCCTGTTGATGGTTATGGTTTGGTGGACTTGGAAGCGCTCAAGAATGCGATCAATGAGAGGACTATTCTGGTGACCATTGGCTATGCGAACAACGAGGTTGGGACGATCCAACAAATCAAAGAGATCTCCGAAATCGTCCACTCCAAAAATGCATACCTGCACACCGATGCCACGGCAGCGGTCGGAAAGATACCGGTCGACGTACTTGAGGACGGCATTGATCTGATGACAATATCCTCTTGGGACATGTATGGACCCTATGGTATAGGCGCCCTCTACATTAAAAGGGGGACGCGGATCGAGCCACTGATCATCGGCGGAGGACAGGAGGGCGGTCTAAGATCTGGCACCGAGAACGTCCCAGGCGCAGTAGGTATGGCCAAGGCTGCCGAGCTGGCAATGGCCGAGATGGGATCGGATGCAAGCAGACTTTCTAAGATGCGGGACCGTTTGATCGATGGCATCTTGAAAAGCATACCCCACTCATTCCTGAACGGACACCCAACGCGCAGACTGCCACACAACGTCAACGTGAGGTTCAGCTTTGTGGAGGGGGAGTCCCTAGTTCTATCCCTTGACATGGAGGGGATAGCGGTGTCAAGCGGATCGGCCTGTTCTTCAAAGACCTTAGAGCCTTCGCACGTTCTAATCGCCATGGGAATCCCCCACGTTGAGGCTCAAGGATCCCTGCTGATGAGCCTAGGTAGGTTCAGTAAGGACGAGGATGTGGACAAGGTCCTTGAAGTTTTGCCTAGGATTGTGAAGGGTCTTAGAGAGATGTCTCCCCTAACACCAGAGGAGGTGAGATGATGTATAGTCAGAAGGTGATGGAGCACTTTAGGAATCCAAGGAACGTAGGCGAGATAAAAGACGCCGATGGTATAGGGAAAGTTGGCAACCCGGTGTGTGTGCCTCCAGACACAAGCATCATAGTAAGAAATTCCATCCACCAAATTGGCAATCTGAAGAATTCGGACATGGTCCTCTCCCACGATGGAGATTTTCATAAGATAGATCGAATTTTCAACAGGAGATACACTGGCACTATATTAAAAATTAAGACTCGGCTTGGGACTACAACTCTCACACCAGACCATATGGTGTTTGGTTTTGAGGTGCCTAAAAGGAACAAATACAGATACACAAAAGGGAAGAAAGAACTGATCAAAAACCTTGCGTGGTTGCATGCCTATGAACTTAATAAGGGGGACATTGTAGCGTACCCGATACCCAACAAGATTCTCGATGTTAAAGAAATAGAAACAAATGTTGAAAAATCCAAGCATGATTTTAAGAGTTTCGAAATACCTCCAAGGATCAGCGTTGATGGGGACTTTATGCGCTTTGCGGGTTACTTCCTAGCCGAAGGACGCACGAGAATGGAAAGATCCAAAACTTACGCCGAATTAACTTTCAACATAAATGAAGAGGACAAAGTAGTGGATGTTTGTCAGCTTGTTAGAAAAATATTTGGCATCGAACCAAAAATAGAAAGGATTCAAAAAAAGAAAGCCATAAAAGTTTTAATCTACAGTGTACACGTTGCGAGATTTTTGCGGAAACTATTTGGTAAAGTCAACGAGAAGCATATACCTGAGTTTATGATGTATCTTCCCCTAGAAAAACAGGCGGAGTTGATTAAGGGGCTATGGTACGGCGGAGGCTATCTAGATTTAAAAAGGCCTAGGGCGTCATATTCTACTATCTCAGAGGAGCTCGCGCATCAGATAAAGATACTTTTGCTTAGACAAGGAATAATCCCTTCGGTTTACGAAGAACAAGAAAGAGCGTCTGAAGGGACCCGGCACAGGAAGGCATATAGGATTTTCGTTCTCCACACTCCGTCTCTCATGAAACTTTCATCCATTTTATCTGTTGATCTAAATCTGAGGAAAAAATCAAGGAGTGAGGCATGGATAGAAGATAACGTGTTGTTTACGCCAATAACCAGCGTTGAGAAAATTAATTATAGTGGGCTAGTGTACAACCTTGAAGTCAAGGATGCCCATTCCTATCTGACTCCATCTCTGGCTCTGCATAATTGCGGCGATCTCATGTGGATTTACATAAAGGTCAAGGACAACAGGATAGAGGATATTAAGTTTAAGACCTTCGGTTGCGGCGCCGCCATAGCCACAAGCAGCATGATCACCGAGCTTGCGAAGGGAAAAACCATCGAGGAGGCTCTTAAAATCACCAGGCAGGACGTTGCCGATGCCCTTGGCGGCTTGCCACCCATCAAAATGCACTGCTCCAATCTGGCGGCAGATGGTCTCAAAGCAGCGATACTCGATTACATGAAGAAGAAGGGGATCAAGCCTCCTGAGGGTATAAAAATAGAATCTGAGACAGACGCTGACCACTGTAATGTTTGAACATCCTACAGTAGACTCGATAAGGCAAAAAATAGAAAAATGAGCGATAGGGGAAATGAAAATTTAACTATTTTCTTTTTTATCTTTTTTTATTTTATCTTGAATCTCCTTTGCCCTTTTCAGTGCATTTTCTAAGTTTGTCTTCATGAATCGAGACTCTGTGGCGATTCCCACTTCGACAGGGGCTCCGCTCTCATCAGCCTTAGACAGCGCCTTGACTGCAAGCTTGATTGCCTCCTCCATATTGAGATCGTCGCGATATTCTTCCCTGAGTATTCCTGTTGCATTTTCACAGTTCATTCCAATGGCCATCGCCTTTCCGCTTATCATGAGCCCCATCGGGTCGACCTGGTAGAGGTGGCTTCCTGTCCGGTCGCTTCCCACCACTATGAGGGCAGCACCCAACGGGCGGACTCCGCTGTACCGCGTGAACTGGTACATAAATTGGGTTATGTGGTTGACTATCGACCTCACGTCGATAGGATCCTCGAAGATCACCCTGTGTCTCTGCGCCTCAAGGCGCGCCTCGTCTATCAGCAGATCGATGTCGCCTGTGTATCCGGCACCGGCTATGCCAATGTTTTCGTCAACAATGTGTATTTTTTCCACAGGGTCTATGAGCGGATCAGTGTCCTTCATGCGGGCCACCATCAATGAGAAGTCCTTGCCTCTAATCCCGACCACCGGAGAGCCGTGCCTCACGGCCTCTGCTGCGTATTCTACCTGTATCAGTCGGCCATCTGGGGTGTACAGCGTGAAGGGTCTATCATACCCGAACTCCTTTGGCATCATTGACCATTACCTCCTATGTCCACCCACTCCATGCCTTCTTTTGTTATCTTCAAGACTTGAATCCCGTTGCCAGAGCCAGGATCCCTCTCCATTGCTGCCTTGACGGCCCTTGCAGCCACACTCGCTCCATCAGAGACTTTTATCCCCTGCCTGTAGCTTCCCTCCAAAAGACCGAAGGCCATTGGTGAGCCAGAACCAGTCGCAGTGAAGTCTTCATCGGTTATTGCCCCACTAACATCTGCCTCGAAGAGCCGTGGCCCAGTCTCATCAATTCCTGCTACCAGTATCTCCGTCACGTAAGGGGCATAGCTTCTCATCCCAGAATACATGATGTTGGAGAGGAGCTTCGCAGCCTCTTTGACAGTTAGCTGAAACCCCCTCTTCAACTCTATCAGCTTTGCCTCAGCCTTTACCAAATTTATCAGGTAGTTCGCATCTGAAAGTTGTCCGGCTATGGCGACAGCTTTGTTCTCGTCCAAAGCGTAAATCTTCCTGACGCTCTTCGAGCCTATCATGCCCCCCTTACTCGCCCTCCTGTCGGAGGCTAGAACTACACCATCAACACATTTCAATCCAACAACTGTGGTCATCTGTTGCACCGTGTATCTGATGTCTTGAAGGTCTATTATTGACCAGCTTTTGTCACACATGGTCAAGTTCGAGGTTCTAAGAAGAGGCATAATGGCGCCTGTTCCTATGGAGTGCTCTGATGATCTTCTCGTAAAGCTTCAGGGCAACCTCACGGGCCCTCTCCTCCTCACCGGGGGGGAACGAGGAGACCGAGACCTCAAGCATATCCCGCCTTATCGATACTAAAAGTTGTATCTCCCCATCATCGGTCACCCACTTCAAGTCAAAGCCCTCCTCAGTCATCGAGCTCCCCAGCCAACGGGCACATCCAAACCATCTTCCCCTGAGCATCCCTGCCGCGGATTCCGCGGTCAGTCCGCTCGGCAAATAAAGCTGGCCGATGACCATCTTCTGGCACTGCTCCCCGTCTCTGCCTATGATGCGCATCCCCTTCCTACTGATGAGGTATCCGTCCCCGCTCTTCTCAATAAGCCCCATGGAGTGAAGCCGGTTTAGGCTCCTTGCAAGCTTCTCTTGGTGAACCTTGAGGCTGCGTTTTAATCCTTGGAAGCTAAAACTCGTGTCAGAGCTTGATGCCAAGAATTGTATTACCTTCGAGTCTACCTCGCCAAGGTCGTTGATAAGGCTCATAGACCCCCCTCCGAATATATTTCTGTGCGATATAATTCAATACGAGATATATAGGCTTTTTGCTTTTTGTTTTCTCGTTCGGTAAACTTCAATAGCCAGATCATATTACTTATATTGTGCTAGTCAATGGTTCTGAGGCAGCCATTGCCCAAGGTGATAACCATGATAATACCCATCACGGTCCCCTTCCCGAAGGACTGGGGGAGGGGAGATGGCACCCACTCATACCTACTGAAACGCGGACTTACCATTCTCATAGACGCGGGTCTAGACAGCGCAGATAATAGAACGTACATTAGAAAGACGCTGAAGGAAGTGAATTGTCTGAACATAGACTACATCCTGGTGACGCATGGACACTTGGATCATTTTGGCCTGGCAGGTTACCTTCAGAGGGAGACTGGAGCAGAAATCCTGGTACATGAACTTGACGCGGTCGCATTGAAAGACTACACAAAGGCGATCTCATGGTATGACGAGGTTTATGAATTTGCGGTTGAGGGGGGTTACGAACCTCAAGAATTGGAAAAAACTAGGAGTAAGATGCTGATCGCCATAGAGATGATGCACGGTCCAGACGCGTTTAAGCCCTTCAGGGAGCTGGAGTTAGACCTGGAAGGAATTACCTTAAGGTCGCTGAACCTCCCGGGGCATACTCCGGGCAGCGTGGGTTACACCTTTGGAGAGTCCATATTTTCGGGGGATGTGGCAATAGAGGGAAGCACCATCATTGGTGATTTCAGGAAGGAGATAAACTCGCTCCAGAAACTGAAGGGCTTCAAAAACATATTTGCAGGTCACAGGAAGACGCCCCTGTCGGTCGCTGACATTGAGTCGCTGGAGGCCCACTTTGTTAACAGGCTTGAGGAAATCCTCAGAACCGTGAGGGGGGGCATGAAATTGAGGGACATTGTGAGTTCCATTTATGGTGGGGTGCCAGAGGAGAGCTTCATCAGAAACATAATACCGATCAGGCAGACACTGTCCTACCTAAAGTATCTGGAAGAAGAGGGGTATGTGGTCAAGAAGGGTCCGCTCTGGATCGCAGTCAAGGAAAGCCTGTAATTGCGTGAATCGCGCAGACATTTAGAGGCTTAGGCAGAGTTTCAACCGCTTTTAGGGATGTATGTTCTCACATATGTTAATTTGGGGCTGCTGCTAACCATCAAGGAGTGGCGACTCTCACAGACCATTTTCAAATCGGAGGTTTTCCCCACTGCTATGAGGACAATCAGCTTGCACCTTTCACTGTGTTCATTACACGACATCGCAGTTTACACAAAAACTACCTAGCTACCATAATGTTGTGAAAATTTAAAAATACATCTTCTTCTACATTTTGTACAAAATGAGTGTAGATTAAGTAAAGGTGAATAAAACATGAATCTCGACAACACAGATATAGAGATACTGAGGTTGCTCCAAGAGGACTCTAGGACCAGTTACAGGGAAATCGCAAATAAACTCGGTTTATCGGTGGGGACTGTGCATAACAGGGTCAAGAGGCTAACGAGCGAGGGCATAATAAAAAGTTTCTCCACGATCTTGGACCCAGAGAAGTTGGGGTTCGAACTCACAGCCATAATACTCATGCAGGTCGAGGGAGCGCACATAGTTGATGTGGAGAAAGCATTAGCTAGATCGCCCCCAGTTATAGCTGTCTACGACATAACGGGCGACTTTGACATAGTCATAATTGCAAAGTTCAGGGGAAGGGCAGAGCTGAATAAATTCATAAAGGACGTGCTCAGGATGCCCCACGTCAAGAGGTCAGTAACGAGCATAGCCCTGAACGTGGTCAAGGAGGATGTCAAGCTGAGCCTTTGATGCGTTGAGCTGGCTAACTGAAGGAAAATCTTCTGAGGCGGGCGCTGTACCTAACCATTTCTGACGCAACCCTGACGGCAGATTTGACAGTTCTGAACACCGGCAGATTGTGCCGCCTAAATGTCCTTGCGCACTCACTGAGCTCCTCCCCGAGGACGTCCACCACAAAGATCGGTTTTCCAAAAATGCGAACCAATTCAGATATCTTCTTAGCATACTCCACGTCCTTGTCCACCGCCGCAGGTATGGCTATCGATCCCAAGACTCCGTACCCAATGAGGAAGACCATGTCAAAGTCGCTCTCCACCAATAACCTGACGGCTCGGTAGTAAGCCTCAGAATTTATGGACGCCACCATATCTAGTGGGTTTCTCCTCGACCAGTATGGGGGCAGCAAACCATCCAGCTCTCTAATCAGGGATTCGGATAATGGTTTCAGGTGGATCCCCGAACTCTCTAGGGCATCTGCGCACTCAATCGCCCACCCCCCGCCTGAGGAAACTACCGCTGCAGACCTTCCAGCCGGGAGAGGCAGGGATGAAAAGGCATATGCCAGCTCGAACAGCTCTTCGGTATCCTTCGCCTGGACGACGGAGAACTGCCGGAAGATCCCTTCCAGAATCGAAGACTCGACGGCTATGGCTCCGGTGTGGGATGCCGCTGCCTTAGCTCCTGACGGTGTAGAGCCGACCTTTAGTATTATCGTGGGTTTGTTTGAAGCCACCCTACGGAGGGCATCTACAAAAGTTCTCCCGTCCTTCACGGACTCCATGTAGACCGTTATAACCCTTGTCGTTGGATCATTGGAGAGATAAGATAAGAGTTCAGGCAGGGAGATATCGGACTCGTTGCCAATGCTTATGAATTTGCTGAACCCTATGCCTGCCTTCTTTGCCCATGCGAGCATCGTGGTCCCAACAGCCCCGCTCTGGGAAATGAATGATATATCGCCCTGTTTGGGGACCATCAACGTGAAGGTTGCCGTCAAGTTATTGAAGGAGTTGTACAGGCCCATACAGTTCGGACCAATTATCCGCACACCTTTCTCTTTCGCGACCTTCAAAACCTCCCTCTCCAGCTCCATCCCCCTCTCGCCAGTCTCCTTGAAGCCGGCGGTTATAATTACGGCATAGGGGATGCCCTTCTCCCCGCACTCTCCTACGACAGATGGCACCGTGACAGCGGGGACTGACACTATTGCGAGATCGGGAACGGCAGGGAGCTCTCTGACGGACCTGTAACACTTCAGTCCAAGGAGGCTCTCACATTTTGGGTTTACCGGATAGACATCCCCAGAAAAACCCCCGCTTAGGACATTCTTCAAAATTATGTGACCCAAGGCAAGCGGATCCCGCGAGGCACCAACTATGCAAATCCTCTTAGGGAAGAACAGTTCATCCATCTAGGTTCACCTGGGGCACCCCGTCCTCTAGGGCGGGGTTCTCTAACAATGCCTTCCCCCTCAGTCATTTCCTGATCAGACCGGTCAGCATTTCATATATGGTGAGGCGGAACTCTCTCCTGATAAAACTCTTGGACCTGCTCCATAACGATTTGAGGAAAATTATTCTTGGGGTCGGATATTCTATCTCGATCGAGGATCCGAAGGCGTCCTTGACACACTCTAGGATGAGAGTCACCATATCGTCAATTAGGCTGGGCCTGTTCTTCACCTCGAAGGAGAATTCCTCTCCAGCGGCTGGATCCACGGTGGTAAGCTCATTGACAGTCTCAGTCAATATGGTGCCCACCACACTTTCAAGCTCCCAAAGGTCGATGTATCCTTCCATGGAGTGGGCAGGGAAGGCTGATGCGTATATCAGGTCTGAAATCTTCTCGGATGCGGAGAATATGGCTTTGTCTACCTCAAGCCTTGTCAGGGACTCTCTTCTGCGAAGGGGAGAGGTTCTTGTCAAAACCAGCCCTCTTATTTTATTCATTTGTTCCCCTAATTCAAAAAGTTTCTGGTTTATGGGTTGCCGCCCTCTTCTATAAAGGCAAATCTGGCTCATAAAGCCATCAGCAAACCCGGGGTTGAGACGGCAGTAGATGCCGTGAAAAATGCCACCTCAAGGGCGCCCCTCTTTTTTTTGTGGGGGGCCCTATTCCGAAGAGGCAATTCGCAACGATCTGCTTCTCTGTTGGCACCTCAATCAGGGCATACAATTAAAAACTAGAACGTTCAATATGGCATTCAATAGGGTGCAATTGAGGGGTTAATACCAAATTGCCAAGAAGAATTGTGACCAAAAAGAAAAAGAGGATGGGTAGGATGTTCTTTGAAGCTGGCGCAGTGTCGAGCAGCATGGGTCTGAAAGACATCATGGACGTCATATTCACAAGCGCCGAATCTTACAGAGAGATTGCGACGGTCCTACTCGAATGGATAAAGTCAAAAAGTGACCAGGAGAACCGCGGGAAGGTCAGATGGGTGACCACAAGCGAGATGTCCAACTATATCAACGAGAGGCTGATGCCGAGGAGGAGGAGCGCCGCATACGCTGTGATAAAGAACTACCTCGTACCACTCGGGATCTTGGAGTACCGTCCTTCTGAGTCCAAGTACATACTAAGCAGGGACTTCGCTGGAGCCCTCAAGAGGCTTGCAGAGGCCTACACCAAGTGGACCGGTTAAAAGCTTATATAACTTGGTTATAAAATATATAATGTGGTCACTTTGGCGCAAAACCCCAAATGGGCGGGCATAGGCTCAAAATTTGCACACCTGACAGCAGCACACCCGTGCTTTGGGGTCAAAGCCCACTATAAGGTCGCGAGGATCCACCTGCCTGTGGCGCCAAGATGCAATATCCAGTGTAACTACTGCGTCAGGAGGATAAACAAATGTGAGAACAGACCAGGGGTCTCGGCATGCATACTGAGCGCTGAGGGGGCCATCAAGAGGCTGGAGGCCGAAATAAAGAGCGTTCCGAACCTTAAGGTTGTGGGAATAGCAGGACCAGGGGAGAGCCTTGAGAATCAGTCAACCTTTGAGGCATTGTCGATCGTTAGGGAACGGTGGCCAGACCTGATCACTTGCCTCTCAACCAACGGACTTTTGGTAGAGGATAAGGCAGCCGAGCTCGAAGCCCTGAATGTGAGGACCGTGACCATAACGATAAATGCCATAGACCCAAAGGTTGGGTCCAAGATCTACGAATGGGTCAAGTACAATGGCAGGATCTTACGAGGGGAAGAGGCTGCAGAACTCCTGATCGGGAAGCAGCTGAGGGGCATCGAAGCCCTTGTCAAAAGAGGCATAGTGGTTAAGGTGAACACAGTACTCATACCGGACCTGAACATGGAAGAGATACCAAAGATCGCCGAGGAGGCAGCCAAAAGGGGGGCAAGTTTGATGAATATAATACCCCTTATACCGATGCACCATTTTAAAGATCTGAGGGGGCCCACATGCACAGAGCTTGAGATGGCGAGGGGCATCGCAGAAAGGTACATTCCTCAGTTCAGGCTCTGTCGGCAATGCAGGGCAGACGCCTGCGGGGTGCCCGGGCTTGAGAGTAAAAAGATCGGGACCGAATATTTCCACGGCTAAGAAGCGTTCCTTGCTAGGGACTTTAGATCTTCGCTCTTCGCGTATTTTATTTTCCCGTTGAGTCTGACCTTCACTTTGGTTGATGCCGGGAGCAGGATTGCAAGATCTTCTGATATTGGGATCTCTACACTCTTTTCAGCCTCATCTGAGGTACATTTAGCCTGAAGATCGATCTTGTCCCCATTTGATGGTATTATTATTTCTCCCGTGTGCTGTTTAACCGACTCCGCCAGGCTCAAAAGATTTGCTTCTTCTCCATGGACAAGTATCAACTTCTCTGGCTTGACCCTGGATATGTAGTTACAAAGTTCGTTGTGCATTGCATGGGCGGAGATTTCAAAGGCTGCAACCTCGCATTTAACCTTCACATCAACCTCCTTCCTAGTTATCATGTCGAATAGCCTAAACTCCCTCACATTGTTTACTAGGTCATAGCCCACTGTGCCTTTTTCCATATGGCCGAGTATCCCTATGAGGTTCTTCTCAGACGATGCCAGCCTGATCATGTGCCATACGCTCCACCCCCCTCTGAGCATGCCTGAGGGAGCCATTATTATGCAAGGACCGTCCCTCAGGTGGAGGCGTCTCCTCTCCGAGAGTGATTTGAAGGTCTTTAGGGCCTCCCACCTGAATGGGTTTATGTTGTTGAACAGGTAACCCCTCCTGACCCTGTCGTCCATGTATATCAGGAACTGTTCGTAGACACGGAGAGTCTCTATCGACATCCCCTCCAGATATATGTCCACATTGGGCAGTTTGTTCCAGTTATCCTTAAGGATCTTTAGGACTTCTTGGGTTTTGCCTACGGCGAATATAGGAAGAAGGACCTTCCCGCCCCGCTCCAGCGCCGCCCTTATGGAGTCCACAAACTCCCTGGCAATCTCTTCCCTGCCCTTCCTGTTCTTGCCGCCATACGTCCCTTCGCATATGAGCACGTCGGGATATGCCAAGTCGTCAGTTCTCCAGTACCTGAGGTGGTTTGAGGAGGTCCCCAGATCGCCTGAGAAGATTATTCTGTACCCGTTGTAGAGGAACTCGGTCATCGTGGACCCGAGTATGTGCCCTGCGTTGTGGAAGTTCACCTTAAGTTTGTTTAATTTGAAGACTTCGTGGTAGGTGGTCGGCTCCGCCAGCTTCATCAGGGCGGTGTGCATGTCCTTTGATGACCAGAGCCTATCTTCGGGTGGCCACTCTCTCTCCATCAAAGAGAGTTCGTCCTGCCAGAGCAGATTGAGGAGGGCGAGCGTGGGGAGGGTCATGAAGATCTTTCCCCTGAATCCCTGCCGGACCAAGTTTGGTATGGCGCCTGTGTGGTCCAGGTGGGCATGGGAAACAAATACCGCATCTAAGTGTTGAATATTGTTATTAAAATGCGGGAGAGCAGACCTACCTTTGAGGGCTGGAGAGATCCCACAGTCAAGAAGGAAGTGGTGCTGGTTTATATCTAGTTGGAGGCAAACTCTTCCTACCTCTTTCCCGCCTCCGAGGACCTTTAGCTGGGGCATCTTTGAAATCTCAACCTAAAGAGAGTTGTCTTTCAACATTTTTAAAGTTTTTTATTGAAAAAATTTGATGCCAGATGATTGGTAGGGTTTAGACCAGATATAAATTTAAAAAATAGCAAGAATGACAGATCGTCACCAACCATGATAAGGCCAGAAGGTTTATGCACAAGATTCCATCAGCGCGCAGAGTTTTACCCCTCCCGGCTCTCACCTACCGTAAAGCCGTTAGCGAGTTTGAGGGCGCATCCCTTAAGTCTTTTTAAAACAAAGACCCGTTTGTCCAGTGCCTGTCATTTGCATCCTACGGGCTTTATGGCGCCGGATAAAACCCACAAATACATCGGCTAAAGAGCGAGAAATCACAGCGATTCTTCCCATGACCAGAAATTGGGAGGGCTCAACAAATCATCTAACTTTAATATCTCCGTCACAATATATCAATAAGCGTAAAAAATTCCGTCAAGAGGGTTTGATCTATGACAGGGCGCATCATTGAATGCAATGATAAGGGTCTAGAGGAATTCTTAAGATCTCAGGATAAACTCACAGTGGTGGAATTCTGGGACCCTTGGTGCAGCATATGCGCCGAGATGGCGCCCCTCTTCTCCAGGCTCGCAAAAAAGTACGGGGGGCGGGCGGTCTTTTCAAAGCTCAATATGAGGGAGAATGAAGAGAGCCCGAAGAAGTACCAGGTCTACGTGACTCCCACGTTTATATTCTTCAGTGGGGGAAGGGAGATCAAACGTATTGGAGGATTGTTGGGGGCAAACGAACTGGAAAAAGCAATAGAAGAATGTCTCAACTTTGTGAGTGGGGAGTCCCAAACCGTTTAGGGGCTGGTCTATCTGACAAAAAACGCATTTACGACCAATCCCTTCACGCATGTCGATTCAACAAATCTCGCTAAACAGCTGTCTATCGATAGCCAAATTTTTATTAAACCCCACGGATCTTGTGGCTAAGTGGAGAAGATGATAAGGGCAGTAGCGACTGATGTGGATGGGACCATAACTAACTACAGAGACGAGCTCTACCCCGAGGCAATTATTGCCATCAGGGAGCTGGAGAGAGAAGGCATCCCAGTCATTCTCTGCTCTGGTAACGCCCTATGTGTGCTGAAGGCTCTCGCAAGGTATATTGGGTGCACAGGACCAACGGTCTCCGAGAACGGGGCTGTGGTCGAGTACAAGGCGAGCATGAGGATACTCGGAAGAAGGGGCATAGCAAGGCAGGTGGTGGATGAGCTGAAGAGGATTTACGGGCAGAGTGTTGTGGAATCTTGGTCAAACAGGTTCCGGTTCGTGGACTTGGCTATAAGGCGGACAATAGACATCGGAAAGGTGCAGGAAGTCGTCAGCAAATTCGAAGGGGTAAAGGTGATAGACAGTAATTTCGCATACCACATCACCGACCGGAACGTTGACAAGGGGAAGGGCCTCATTCGCGCTCTTAAATTTCTGGGAATAAAACCGGAGGAGGTAGCAGGCATAGGGGACAGTATAACTGACTTGGAAATGCTCGCCGTCTGCGGCTATAAGGCTGTAGTGGGAAACGCAGACCAAAGACTTAAGGATACTGCTGACTTCGTCTCGGATAGGGAGTTTGGTCTGGGTTTTGCTGACATTGCCGAAAGGTTACTTTCCATGAAGAGGTCAAAATGATGGCCGAGTCCGAAAGAAAGGAGATAATGGAGGTCTTTGACACCATCGCGGAGGAATTCTCCAGGTCTAGGAGAAGAGTTTGGAAGAGCCTAGAGGACGCCGGACCCTTCGAGGGAGAAATTGTATTAGACCTAGGCGCTGGGAGCGGGAGGAATTCCAGTTTCATTGTGGAAGGAGGGGCAGCTTTCGTCGTCGCAGCAGATATATCGTCAGAGATGCTGAAGGTCCTTGTGTCCAATCTAAAGGGTGGCTGCAGGGGTTTAGTGCAACCTGTCAGGTGCGATGCCCTCCACCTCCCCTTCTCCCCGTCCGCCTTCGATAAGGTGATCTTCGTCGCCACCATTCACCACATACCGGGAAGTCTTGCCAGGTTGAGGGCCATGCAAGAAGTAAAAAGGGTCTTGAAGCAGGATGGTGCTGTTTTGGTAACCGCGTGGGCGCTCATCCAGCTCAGGTTTTTGAGGCGTCTGCCAGCCATGATAATGAACTGGCTCAAGGGCAGGGAATTCGGCGACCTCTACGTCCCCTGGGGAAATAAGAAGCGGTTCTACCACCTCTTCACGGTCAGGGGGCTAAGGGCCCTGGCCAAGGATGCTGGCTTTTGCGTAGAGAAAGCATATGGGGAGAAAGTCTCCTCAAGAATATTTGCCGAGAACTGTGTGGTTTTGGCACGGAAGGTCTGAGTATGGCGCCACCCTCCACGACCCACTCAAAGGAGGAAAGGGCGGCAAGAAGGATCATAGAGATCCTGATGAGTAGCATGCCCGACCGCATGGAGCTCAACAAGATTAAGCACAAGGTGTCAGAAGAGGAGGGTTTGGAGAAGGTCCTGAAGGACTACGAGATCTTGAGATACCTAAAAGAGGATGAGATGAAAACCGGAATAGTCAACCTGCTTGTTGGGAAGAAGGTGAGATCGGCTTCTGGGATATATACGGTCGCCGTCATGACAAAACCATCTAGGTGCCCCAAAGACCGCCCCTGCTCTTATTGCCCGGGCGGGGTGGACTATGGGACCCCCCAGAGTTATCTAGGGAAGGAGCCTGCATTGATGAGGGGGATTCAGAGCAACTTCGACCCTTACAGGCAGGTGATGTATCGATTAACCCAGTATTCCATGTTAGGCCACAGGCCATCCAAGATCCAGCTCATCATAATGGGAGGGACCTTCCCGGCCACAGACCTCGACTATCAGGAGTGGTTCGTTACAAGGTGTTTAGAGGCGATGAACGATTACCCCGAATTCAAGCCTTACAGGTGGAGATCCCTCGAGGAGGCACAGTTAAGGAACGAGAGTAGCAGGGTCAGGTGCATAGGCATAACTATGGAGACGAGGCCTGACTGGGCCAAGGAGCATCACGCTGACAGGATGATAAGGCTTGGGGCGACCCTCGTGGAGATCGGCGTTCAAACCCTCGATGACGAGACACTCATGAGGGTGAACCGGGGCTGCACTGTGAAAGATGTGAAGGAGGCGACCAGGATACTAAGGGACAGCGGTCTCAAGGTAGGGTACCACATGATGCCAGGGTTGCCGGGCAACACGAGGGAGAAGGACTTGGAAGACCTGCGCAGGATATTCTCTGATGAGGACTTCAGACCTGACTACCTGAAGATCTATCCCACCCTGGTTATAGAGGGGACTGAGCTCTACGCGGAGTGGCTGGCTGGTAGGTACAGGGCTTTGGGCAATGATGAAGCAGTTGACCTGCTTGTTGAGGCGCACAAAAACTTCCCGAAGTGGGTCAGGGTCGCCAGAATTCAGAGGGATGTGCCCGCCCACATAATAAGAGACGGCGTCACAAAGAGCAACCTCAGGGAGATAGTAGATGCGAGGCTTAGGATGTTAGGGATCAGGTGCAGGTGCATCAGGTGCAGGGAGGTCGGTCTAGCGAGAGTGAGGGGAGAAGACGTCTCAAACCTGAGACCCGAAATCAAGGTCGAGGAGTACGCGGCGGGCGGGGGTATTGAGCTCTTCATTTCCCTTGAAGACCAAGACTTTTTGGTTGGCTTTCTCAGGCTGAGGGTACCTTCGGAGAGGGCGCACAGACCAGAGGTCATAGGCGCAGGGGTCATCAGAGAGCTCCATATATATGGTCCCCAGATCCCGGTGGGGGAGAAAAGCAGGGAAGCGTACCAGCACCACGGTCTTGGGGCAACCCTCCTGAGCAAGGCTGAGGAGATAGCGAGGGATCGGTTCGGGCTCAAAAGAATCGTAGTGCTTCCAGGGGTGGGTGTGAGAGGCTATTACAGGAAGAGGGGGTACAGGAGGCTTCCATCATCCCCATACATGATGAAGAGGATCGCACAGTGAGTCCCCTCCCCTCTGACCTCAGCTTAAGCCCTAATTCTTTTGAGAAGATCCGTCTCTTGAGATTTGTAGTTTTCATATCTTGCGACTGTTGCCAGCCCCATAAGCGCTCGGGTGCACCCTATTTCAGCACCAACTCCATATGGCTCTGGAGCATCTGCAAGGGTTATCTATAAATCAAATAATTTTGCATCACTCCACATCATATTTTTATACTTTATAGCAGAAGTTAATCGATGAAGGTATGTAGAAATGGATACCGAAGATGTGATTGCTGATCTCTCTGCAATAAAGTCGGGCTTTATCGCAGATCTGGTTAGTGGAGGAAAGGTTACAGGAAGGGTGATAATTTCTGAGGGCACCCTGGGTGCAATAAGGAGGGATTCGGAGAGGGGCGACATTCTCGGGCTGGAGGAACTGATAAAGTTAAAGTCTGCTGCCGATCAGGTGGGCTTGAAGATTGAGATAGAGCGGGAGGAAAGGCGAGGCGAGGACCTTGAGGAAGGGATTCTTCGCATGGCATTTAACGGTAATTACACGTTGGTGACTTCCAACGAGAACCTTGCAAAGATCGCCGAAACCATGGGTCTTCGTGTCATAGTGGGGAGAACCAAGCTCCAGAGACCACCGCTCTTCAGCAAGTACTTCTCCAAGGACGTGATGTCAGTCCACCTGAAGGAGGGGTTGGTTCCCAGAGGGAAGGTTGGCAGACCTGGGAGGTGGAAGCTGCAAGACTTGGGAGGAGAGCCGTTGGACAGGAGCGAGCTGGACAAGATAGTCCAAGACATACTCGAGAGGGCCGAGTCCGGGGAGGGTTTCGTGGAGATAAAGAGGGAGGGCTCAAACATAGTGATGCTGAAGGACAGCAGAATAATAATAACCTTCCCGCCCTTCTCAGACAAGCTGGAAGTAACCATAACCAGAAAGGTCGCCGAGCCTGAGATAGAAGACTACAAGCTCTCACAGAGGCTCATCAATAGGTTTAAGGAGAGGGCGGAGGGGATCCTTATAGCCGGGGCGCCAGGGATGGGAAAGACGACATTTGCCCAAGCCTTGGCAAAGTTCTACTTGAGAGAGAACAAGATCATAAAGACTATCGAGTCGCCAAGAGACCTCCACCTGCCTTCCACAGCCACCCAGTACTCAAAGACCAAGTCCTCGTCTGAGGAGCTGCACGATGTCCTCCTCCTCAGCAGACCTGACTACACGTTCTTCGATGAGATGAGGGACACCGAGGACTTCAAGATATTCACAGACCTCAGGCTTGCAGGGGTCGGGATGGTCGGCGTAATCCATGCTACAACCCCGATAGACGCCATACAGAGGTTTATTGGCAGGGTCGAGCTCGGAGTTATCCCTTCTGTGATAGACACCGTCGTCTTCATAAACAACGGGGAAGTGGAGAAGGTTTACGAGCTAGAGACTCGCGTCAAGATCCCCCACGGACTCACAGAGTCCGATCTGACTAGGCCCGTGGTTCAGGTCAAAAATTTCGATACTGGCGAGGTCGAGTTCGAGATATATGTCTTCGGAGAGAGGACATTTGTCGTCCCGCTCAAAGGTAAGGAGAGATCCAGAGACTACGTGACGAACTCCATGATAAACAGGATACTGGGAAAGTACGTTCCACTGGAGGACGTCAAAATAGAGTCGTCGGATGGAGAGGTGATCATTGGGGTCCCGTCCCAGCTTATGAACACTGTGGTCAAAAGGGCCAGAAAGAAACTGCTCAAGCTCGAGGAGAAACTGGGAAAGAGGATCACAATAAGACCTGTATTCTGACGGTGTCCTAATTGAGAGAAAGGGTTGTGAAGGAATCACTGAGCAAAATATTCTCCCAACAAGAGCTCGACAAAGCCATCAGTACAGTTGACATAATCGGAGATTTAGCCGTCATAAAAATACCAAGAGAATGGGAGGAGAAGCGGTTCGAGATAGGAGCGGCTCTCCTGTCCAGCCTCAAGGGAATCAAAGGAGTTTTCAGGCAGACGACACCTGCTGACGATGAGTACAAGGTACGGGGTTTAGAATGGCTTGCCGGCAAGAGGGAGACATTGACACTCCACCGTGAGCACGGGTGCTGCTTTAAAGTTGACATCTCAAGCGTCTACTTCTCGCCAAGGCTTTCATTCGAGAGGCTGAGGATCGCTCGCCTAACCAAAAAAGGCGAGGTCCTCGTTAATATGTTCGCAGGAGTAGGAACTTTCTCCATAATATCGGTTGTGAAGGGGCACGCTGAGAAGGTCTATTCCATAGACAAGAACCCGGCGGCATTCAAGTTCATGATGGAGAACGTAGTCCTAAACAAGGTTTCGGGGAAGGTCTTCCCCATTCTGGGTGACTCGAAGGATGTTGCCCCTGACCTGGAGGGGGTGGCTGACAGGGTCCTCATGCCCCTTCCTGCACTTGCCCTGAATTACCTGCCCTACGCAGTCTCGTGTCTGAGGGATAGAGGGTGGATTCACGTGTACCTTCACCAGAAGGGGCGGAGGCGTGATGTCGTGAGATCAGGCGTTGAGGTTCTAAAGAAAGCGCTGAAAGATAGGGTGATATCGGCAGGCGGGAGGGTTGTGAGGAGTGTGGGCAGGGAGACATATCAGATCGTCGTGGATGTGGAGCTGGACCCTCGCCATAGTCCTTCCTTTGAAATAAGTAGGGGGTTGCAGCATGAATGAGGATTTAGACCTTATTCGCCTTGAGGGTTGGTTCAGAGAGGCTGGCAGGGTGGTAGTTGCCTACTCTGGCGGCGTTGACAGCACCCTAGTGGCGTTCACTGCCCACAGAGTCTTGGGAGAGCGCTCGCTCGCAGTCACCTTTAGGCACAGGCTCGTTGAAAGAGAAGAGGTCGAAGGAGCAGCTGAGCTCGCGAGAAGGATCGGACTTAACCACTTGGTCATGGACATCACTCTACCCGAGAGTGTAATGGAGAACCCCCGTGACAGATGTTACATCTGCAAGAAGCAACTCATGGCTGTGCTCAAATCGTTTGCGAGAGATTCTGGATATGAGATGGTGGTGGACGGATCAAACTATGATGATTTTCAGGAGGGTAGACCTGGGATCAGAGCTCTGAAGGAGGAGGGAATAAGGAGCCCGCTAGCCGAGCTTGGGATCGGAAAGCAGCGCGTCCGAGAAATTTTGAGGTTTATGGGGCTGGACTATAAAAAGCCGAGCAGACCATGCTTGGCAACAAGGTTCCCGTACGGATACAGGATAAGCCCCGAAGATCTGGATATGGTCGCATCAGCCGAAAATTTGCTGAGAGAGGAGGGCCTCACAGCGTTCAGAGTCCGCCATCTTGGCAGCATAGCCAAGATTGAGGTTGGATCAGACGAGTTCGCCGAGCTCCTCCAAGAGGGGATGAGGAACAGAGTGGTTCATGGATTAAAGGCGCTGGGGTACAAGCTCGTGGTCCTTGACCTTGAAGGCTACAGGAGCGGGAAGATGGATGAGATCTAATTTTTTATGCCCGTGGAAGTCTGCTGGTCACACGGCAGCTGCCCCTCTTTGAACCTTCATCTTTCATTTTTCCTTTTCCTCCTCTTTTTCTCCCTCTCCCTCTCCCTCTTTTTCTTCTTCCATCAATTATCTTTCATTTTCTTTCATCCTTCATCCTCTTCGAAGCGGAGAAAATTAAAGCGCCCATCATAAGACCAACCAACATGAGTGGGAGAGCGCTCCTATGAATTTCAGCATTGTATGTAGCCCCGCCTGTCATCACAGAGATGTTGCTAAAAGTTGACAGGCTAGGCGGGATATAAAATGAAACCTGGCCATCGCTATCAGTGAAACCTCTGTACACTGTGCCCTCATATTCAAGCATCACCGGAGAGTTGATAGATGGGCGACCGTTGGTGCAAGAAACCTTCACCAAGACCTTGGTTGGAAATAGAATGTAGGCCCTCTCAATTACCACTGAGACGTTCCCGATCAGGTCAATTGTAAACTTATGTCTGACGGAGGAATTATGTATGAAAGTTCTCTCCTGTCCGAGCACAGATATTGTGTACAGCCCATGAGGGGCTGAGTCCAGCCTCACAAAACCATTATCATCCGTCCTCAACAGATACTCGGTTGAATTTTCAAATTTAATCAGCAATGTCTGGTTCTTGACTGGGGCGCCATCTTTAGACGTCAACAATATGTCCAGATCAGAGGCTGGCAAAGTTATGCTGATGCGCGACGGGGAGGAGATGTTTATACTAAAGGAGTACTCTGAACCCCTCGTGACAATCTTCAGCAAAGACTCGCCAGACGGCACTATGAACCTCGAAATTTGGCCCAAACTGATATTGCTCAGGTAGAGCGTGAAATTATCTACGTATTTGCCTCCAGAGTCTAAAACAACGAGATCGCAGTGGTAGAAGTGCCACAGGTTAACGGGGCTACCCTCAGGGATGGAGAGATTGAAGCACTGCCCCTCAATTATAACTTTTAACCAGTCGCAAGCGCCAGGGATGTTGAAGTACCCTCCATTCACTGTGAAAGTTTGGTCGCCGAACAAGACGGTAGCATTGTTAACTGGGGCGTCGTCCAGAAAGATCAGCGCCTCTGACTGTGATAGTGAGATCGCGATGAGGTAAAATAGGAGGAATTTGGGCAAGTTCGCCCACTATACCCCACACAAAAAAATCCTGCGGACTATGTTGACTATTGCTGGATCGTTAGATCCCCTTCCTTCGACCAAATCATTTTTAGTCTCTTTCGATCTTTATGGAGTCCTTTTTGGAATACGTATCCTACCACCAGCGGGAGTGCAATAGTCGCCTCCGCGTAGACCGTTGCTCTGGTTGCGCGCTTTGAGATCTTGCCCCAAGATTTTGCCTCGTCAAGCGTGGACCCAGTTAGTCCGCCCCAGTGTGGAGAGTCGGTGGTTATCTGGAAAGAGTAGGCGTGCCCTTTGGTGTAATCTAACATGACAGCAGCATCGTTGATGTAGTTCTTGGGAACGCCCCCTCCCACGTATATCGAGCCGGTCTTCTTCGACTTCAGGACGATCTGCGCGATCTCGAAGTTATCCTTCATCACATCGAGGGTGAAGGTCTTTAGTCCTTGCTCTTTTGCCCACCTGAAGTAACCGGCGAGCCCAATCCCTATTGAACTATCAGCAATGGCTGGGCAGAATATTGGGACTCCGTAGCGGTACGCGTTGTAGAGTATGGAGTTGTTGTCATTAAGTGTCGACCCGAGAAGGCTCAAGAACTCCCTCGTTGAGTACCTTCTTGGCTCAAGCGTTGAACAGAACTCTGATATTTTGTCGTCGCAGTGGACGAACCCTATCTCATCAACGTAAGCATCGTAAATTCTGTCGATATATAGATCGTGCAATTTCTCGTCATCAGCCTCGGGAGAGCCCTTGTAATGTTTGTAACCATGTGCTGCATAGTAGTCCTGATATAGTATTGCCCCCGTGGAAACCACGACATCCACGATGCCCTTGGAGATCATGTCACTTATCACCTTGCGCAGCCCTCCGGCTATGAGTGCGCCGGACAGCCCCAGAAATATTGTCGGGCGATCTTTGTCGAGGAGCATGTTCTCGTACACCATTGCACATTCTGCCAGACTTCGAGACTGTATCCCTCCATCCTTCCATGCCTCGACGAGTTCTTTAATTGTGGTGACTTTTTCAAGGTCTACCTGCACGACTGGGTTACGCAATACCGATTTTCGTTCTTTTACAATTTCTGGCGTAAGCGAGATTTCCTTGGACTTCTCTCTGAAGTACTTAAAGTCTAGCTTTTCCAATCTGCGCACCATCCTAAAGGTCTTTCCGGGTTAGATTTAAACCTATTTATAAAAAAAGGGTGCCCAGAAAACCCAGAGCTTTAGCTCTCGGATGAATCGGCTAGGATTAAATAGTCATGTGCTGAAGGAATGCTTGGGATGTTCCCTTGCAGAAGGATCTTCAGGTATGCGTGGTTGGAAAAGTTTTTCAACCTAACAGGCTGAAGGTTTTAGCTTTAAACAGAGTTCTCAGCGAGTACTTTGGGCTTGTGAAGTGGTATCTCCGCTTCAACTCAACGTCAAAAATTGTTCTGCACGAAAACTGCTACGAGAAAGCCAAAGAACGCTTCAACCTAAACACCGCTTTAATCCAAACTGCGAGGGACAATGCTGTTGAGATATTGAAAGGCTTCGAGGAAACTAGGAAAGAGAACAGCACTTTAAGGCTTAAAAGGGTATCCATACGCTTTGACAGTAAGTGCTACAGCTTCTCCTAAGACGACAAACGTTTTAACACCATACTGACTTACATTAAACTTGAATAGAAGGGAAAGAATCAGCCTACCGATAGTCTTCGGAGAGAAGCAGAGGATTGAGGAAGCCTTCAGGGGAGAATGGAAATTCACAACCGTCGAGATGGTTAAACGCGACGGAGAGTGGTATGCTCATTTCGTTCTAAAGAAGGCTGTTGAAGTTCCCGATGAACCCGAGACCGTTATAGCGATAGACAGAGGCGAACACAAAAGGGGGACAAAACTTGTTGATGACCAAGGTCTCCGCATTTCAGCGTAGATAAGAACCCCAATTACAATTGAGCTCAGGCTGTGTTAGAATTGAATCCTATCCCATAGGGAATACCGATCTGCTTTGAGCTCTGAATACCCCCACGAATCAGATCTTGGGCTAGGCTGAGGTTCTTCGAGTGTGGCGTAGCAAAATATTAGTATTCGCTCAAATGCATACCTTAAAAGAGTGACACTGAATGGCTTCATCGCCCCCCAAATTAATGGTCAAAGTTTCAGCCCCCGCCACCATAGCCAACTTGGGACCGGGTTACGACGTCATTGGCATGGCGTTAGATGAACCACGGGACATTGTGGTGGCGTCACTAGAAAGAGATAGCAGAGACATTGTTGAGGTTGAGGGCTTAGGGTCCCAGGGCATCTCATGTGACCCCAAGAAGAATTCTGCAGCGGTGGCAGGTAGGGCGGTCCTCGAAAGGGCTGGAAGGGGCGACCTCTCCCTGAGAATGAAGGTCATAAAGGGAGTCCCCCCTAGGAGTGGACTTGGCAGCTCAGGGGCGTCCTCGGCCGCTGGGGCATACTCCGTTAACGTTTTGCTCGGCATGCCATTGAAGGGAGAAGAGGTCCTTCAGTGCGCCATGGAGGGAGAGAGAGCTGCGTGCGGGTCCCCCCACGCCGACAACGTAGCCCCCGCCCTCTTTGGAGGGGTCGTGTTCATCTCCTCGTTCAAACCGACCAGGGTCATCCGCTTTGAGGCAATGGGAGACCTAGAGATAGTTGTAATAACCCCTGAAGTTGAGATCGGAGAGGAGAAAACAAAAATTGCCAGGCAGATACTCCCGAGGGAAGTTCCCCTCCAGGATATGGTCAGGCAGACTCAGGCCTTTGGAAACTTGCTGGTGGGCCTCATGAAAAGAGATCCTATATTGATGGGGGAGGGGATATCATCCGATGTCGTCATTGAGCCCGTTAGGGCAAAGTTGATACCAAAGTTCAATGAAATGAAAAAGTGTGCCTTGGAGTCAGGGGCGTATGGTTTCTCCATAAGCGGGGCTGGACCCTCGGTGTTCGCACTCTGTCCCACCAACTTGGGGGGAGAATTGGGAAAGGTCCTTAAGTCAATTCTGGAGGAGGAGGGGATCAGGTCCAGCTACTCGGTGCATAGGAATGCTGGAGAGGGTGTAAGGGTTGTTTCCTAAGTCCAAGCTAAGGTGCATAAAGTGTAAGAGAGAGTTCAGCAGTGATGAGGTAATTTACGTTTGCAGGAGTTGTGGCTCCCTGTTGGAGGTCGTGATCGAACCTCCTAAGGTCTCACTTGATGATATGGCAGATAGACCTCTGGGCGTATGGCGCTACGAAGAGTTCCTGCCGGTGGAAGAAGGCTCTGAGATTGTAACTCTGAGGGAAGGGGGTACACCTCTCTACAGGTGTGAGAGGCTGGCCAAATGGGCCGGCGTAAAAAGTCTTTACATAAAGTACGAAGGGGCTAATCCCACGGGGAGCTTCAAGGACCGCGGTATGACTTTGGGCGTGACGAAGGCAAAGAGCCTAGGATCTAAGGCGGTGGCATGCGCCTCGACTGGAAACACCTCCGCATCGCTGTCCGCTTATGCGGCAAGGGCAGGCTTGACTTGTTATGTGCTTCTGCCAGCGGAAAAAGTGGCCATGGGAAAGCTCGCCCAAGCACTGATGCATGGTGCAAAGGTGATATCTGTCAGGGGGAACTTCGACGACGCGCTGAAGTTGGTGATGGAACTCTCAGTCAAGATGGAAATTTACCTTTTGAACAGCGTGAACCCCTGGAGGCTTGAGGGTCAGAAGACCTTGGCCTTTGAGGTGGTCGACCAGCTGGGCCATGTACCCGAGTTTGTTGCTGTGCCTATGGGAAATTGTGGGAACATATCTGCCATATGGAAAGGGTTTAGAGAATTCAAAAGTGCTGGAATAATTGACCGCCTGCCTAGAATGTTTGGTGTTCAGGCAGAAGGTGCTGCGCCTGTGGTGAACATGCTCAGGAAGAACTTGGAAACTTTGGTGCCCCTGTCAAATCCAGAAACATTGGCCACAGCCATAAGGATTGGCAACCCGGTAAATTGGCCAAAGGCCGTTATGGCAATAAAGGAGTCAAATGGGCTTTACGAATCTGTATCTGACGATGAGATCGTAGAGGCTCAGCGCGTTATAGCCACTCTAGAGGGGATTGGCGTTGAGCCTGCGAGTGCTGCTTCTGTTGCAGGCGTAAAGAGAGCAGTATCGAAGGGGATGCTAGGTAACGAGGATGAGGTGGTGTGCGTCTGCACAGGTCACCTGCTTAAGGACCCGGAAGAGGTCATCAGGGTATGCGGCAGACCTGTCGAGATCCCGCCAGATCTCTTCGCCGTCTCAAGGGCCTTGTCTGGCAAATAGCTCACTTTTGCACAGTCTCGACCATCTCAAATGGCTTCAGCATCCGAGACAAGAGGTCCGTCCTTGTTATTATTCCTACAGGTCTATTTTGATCGTCTACAACCACAAGCCGCCCAATGCTGGACCTGCGCATCTTGTTCATCGCCTCCAGTATATCTTCATCCATGCCAATGGTGACTGGTCTTCGACTCGTGGCCTCCGCAACCATCTGGTTAAGCTTGTCCTCACTCGCGCACCTCGCCACATCAGATCCAGTTATTATGCCTACCAAAGAATCCCCATCAATTACGGGCGCGGCTCTTATGAATTCCCTATAAAGGATTCCGGCGGCTTCTTTTATTGAGATATTGGGAGGGACAGACACGAGCCTCTTTGACATGAGGTTTCGCACTTTCTCTTTGGGTATGCTGACGATGTTTATGACCTCCAGCAATATTTCCCCGTGTATTTCGTCTCTGCCAACTATCCTCCCTTCGATGACCATCCTTCCGGAGGGGGTAGGTCCAACCACGAGTTCTTCACCAACGTCGAGCTTGGAGACGTCTCCAACAACCTTTAGCAGCACTTGGCAGAAATCTGGGCTATAAACGCTCTTGAAAAGTATGTCCGTCACGGTCACCCCGGCGTTTTCGCCGTTCCTACGATAGATTGGAACTGTCAGGGTCCTGAACTGCTTTGGTATGCTGAAGCTCTCATAGGCCTTGCTCGTTGGCATGTACCCTCCCTTTGGACCAGGGACTGCCTCAACCAGACCCAGCGCCCTCAGGACCGGCATTATGTTTCTTATTGTCCCTTCGTCCCTTCCAGTCTTCACCGCTATGTCTTTACTCTTCACAAGACTCTTCTTTTTTTCATACAACTCTATGAGGGCGACCATGATTTCCTTTTGGGGTGACGTAAGGGAGGACAAGTAAAGGTGCCACCTTTTGAATTTATAACGAAGTAATTATAATTATTAACAACGCTTATTAATATTTATGTTGGATCTTGAACGACCTAAAATGCCACTCGACCAGATACTCTCAAAGAGCGCCGAAAATTTCGGGGAGAAAGCCGCCATAGTTTGGAACGACAAGGAATACTCCTTCAAGGATCTAGACTCGATGAGCAATAAGTTCGCCCACGCCCTCCTTGAAAAGGGGCTGACCAAGGGCGACAGGGTCTGCATCTTCATGCAGAACTCCCCAGAGTTCGTTGTCTCCCATTTCGGGATAATCAAGGCGGGCTGCATCACAGTCCCGCTCAACGTTATGTACAGAAAGCGCGAACTTGTGCACATGGTCAACGACTCTGGGGCTACTGTCATGGTGACTTCCGAGGGCAACCTCCCCTACGTCTTAGAGGTTAGAAACGATCTTAAATCTTTGAGAGAGATCATTGTAACTTCCTCAAATGTGCCTGAGGGGTGCCTCTCCTTTTACAGGCTTTTGGAGAACGGTGTCGATAAACCGACGGATGTAAGAAATGCTGACGATGATGTGGCTGTTATATGCTACACCTCAGGCACGACTGGCAGCGCCAAGGGGGCAATGATCACCCACTCCAACTTCATATCAAATATCTCCACCCTTTCACAACTTTGGGAGCTCACGGATAGAGACAAGCTGATGATGGCTCTGCCAATGTTTCATGTTCACGGGCTCGGCATCGCGGTTCACGGGATGGTTTACTGCGGCTACACAATGGTCCTGTTGGAGAGGTTTGATGCCAAAAAAGTGATGGAGGGGATAGAAAAGTACAAGTGCACCGTTTTCATGGGGGTCCCCACCATGTACATAAAGCTGCTCGAGTTGGATGACTGCAAATACGATCTGTCGAGCATGAGGCTTTGGACAGTGGGCTCAGCGCCAATGCCAGTCGACGCCATGGAGAAGTTCAAAGAAAGATACGGCTTTGAGCTCCTGGAGAGGTACGGGATGACCGAGACTGCAGTTGTAATAGCCTCAAACCCCCTCAAAGGAAAGAGAAAGCCCGGATCTGTAGGTTTGCCCATTCCCGGAGTCGAAGTCAAGATCGTTGACGATGAGGACAACCCGCTGCCGGTCAACGAGGTCGGCGAGATAGTAGTGAGGGGTCCGAACGTAATGAAAGGTTACTGGAACAGACCCCAGGAGACCGAGGAAGCCTTCAGAAACGGGTGGTTCCACACAGGTGATCTGGGGAAGATCGACGAGGAAGGGTACCTGCACATAGTGGGCAGGAAGAAAGAGATGATCATCTCCGGAGGTTTCAAGGTCTTTCCGCGGGAAGTCGAGGAGGTGCTCCACACCCATCCCAAAGTAAAGGAGGTCGCTGTCGTGGGAATACCCGACCCAGTAAGGGGTGAGAGCGTCAAGGCTTACATAGTCTTGAAGGACGGCACTACCGCTACAGAGAAGGAGCTGGACGAGTACTGCCGCAACAACTTAGCAGCATTCAAGGTTCCCAGAATTTACGAGTTTGTCAGCAGCATTCCAAGAACACCAAGTGGGAAGATCCTGAACAGGCTGCTCTCACAGGCGAAGGTAAAGGATCTGATGATTCCTGATGTTAAAACAATAGACAGGAGAGTCTCCGCGTACGAGGCAGCAAAGTACATGAAAGAGTCAAACGTGGGGAGCCTGATTATAACGGATGGCGACGTTCCCATAGGCATTGTTACCATGAGAGACATACTGTACAAAGTAATCTCCCTGGGGAGTTTAGGAAAGGACATCTCTTTGAGCAACATAATGTCAACACCTCTGCTCACGGTTGAAGCGGAGGAGGACATCTCTAAGGCCGCCGCCCTCATGAGGAGGTGGAATGTCTGGAGACTCGCTGTGAGAAATGGAAACGGGCAACTGATTGGTCTCATAAGCGGGACCGACATCTTCAGAGCATTCGTAGGGAGGAAGATGGAAATACCAAGGAGCTAGGTCATGTCGCCACAGGCGCAGAACGCCTCGCCTATTGCCTTGTAAAGGTCTAAAAACCCAGTACCCTTGGTCGCGGAGACCATCAAAGTCCGCTTTTTCTTCTCTAATTTGTCTATCACCCCGCGAAGCTCCTCTGCCAAACTCCCTGAGAGTCCCTCCAGGTCCATCTTTGTAAAATCTTCCAAAACCCTCTGGGAGGAGTCGTTCATGAGGTCACATTTGTTCACAACTTCTATGGACGGGACTCCTAACCTCAACTCCACGACTAGTCCCAACATCTTCAACACCATGAAGTCGTTTGGCTTCCTCATGAGGGCCGGATCGATGAGAAACACGGAGACAACCCTGCCCCTCAAAGAGGATGCCAGCCTTGGTCCCAAAGTTCTGAATAGGAAGATCTCCATCTGCCCTGGTGTGTCGACAAGTAAGTAATCTGGAGAGAGTGCAGAGATCGGCTCTAAAAGTTCCTGAAACCTCTTCTCCATGATCTCGGCAGCCCTTATGAGTGCTCCGTTTGGTCCAAGACCCTCCCTGTGCATCAAATCCTCGACCTTCACGATGCCTCTGACATCGAATGAAGGTTTAAAGGGCAAAATTTCTGCCCCTGGATCCAAGTTTACGTAATCCACCCTCATTCCCTCGTACTCCAGCCACTCGCCAAAGGACTTGGTCAGCGTACTCTTACCTGAGCCTGCAGGACCAATTATGAGTAGGGTCACCATAACAACACCCTATAATGCTCTAGAGAGGTGGAACATTTATTGCAAAATCAGATAAATGGTCCCAGCTTTTAACTCTCTCGGAGGGAATTCCCCGCCCGCAGGTGGGGAGGCGGTCGCCGCATCCACTTCTGTCAAGAATTTTTTAGTCAAAGGTAAAAAATACGTTATAACAATATGAAAAATAAAAAAGTTAATGTTTTGCAGGGGTGCCTGATTTAATGAATAGGCCCGTCAGAGTCTCCCTTAGGAGAGCCTCTGAGTGTGGTTTTGTCAGAAATGCCAATGCGAGCGTAACCGCAGTACTGGCTATAAAGCCTGGCACCACAGCATAAAGCGCCACAACGCCAGGGATTATGATGTTCTTGCCCCAAATAGCAAATGATATCAACGTCACCACGAAGCCGGTCAGCATCCCCCACCTCGCCGCATGCTTATTCATCCTCTTCCAGTAGAGTCCGCCTATGATTGGCCAGAAGAAGCAGTTGACCATCAGGGACAACGCTGCCCATATGAACCAGGCAAGCATTGGCTGAGGGGTCAAGGAGATGTACCAAGAGGACACCCCGAGTATAAGTACGACTAGCCTGTTTATCCAAACTGTCGCTTTTTCAGAAGTATTAGGTCTCAGCACATTCTTCACCAGATCGTATGATACATTGCTCGCGGCCGTAACGAGTAACCTGTCTGTGGTCGACATTACAGCGGCCAGCACAGAAGGTAGCAGAAGTATGAAGATCCCGTATGGCAGCGCGGCTTTGGCTATAGTCGGGTAGGCCATGTCATTCCAGGCAACAGTGACACCGCCCTCAAGCGTCAGCGACGCAATGTTAAGTTGCCCTTGGGCCCATGCTACCCTAGCAGCTAAGCCTATCAGTGAGGTTCCTAGGATCAATGGTACCCCTAGCACGTACATTATTAGGGGGCCCCACCTCGTGTATTTGGACTCCTTAAAGCATAGGACATTATTTACCACATGGGGTGCAACCAGAAGACCCAGCGGCACAGTTATTCCAAAGAGGGTCAGGTTGTATGCCCAGCCAACCAGCGGCATCCCTGCCGGACCGAACGGCTGGTCCAAGAAAGTCCCGAATAGGTAGCCCGGGGCCTGACCCCTCACGATCTGTTGCAGCACCGGGACCTGCGATACGAGTTCATTGAAGGCAATCCACCCTCCCATCCAGTTTATTATCAGTGGGGCCGTGATGAATACTCCCACGATCATTATCAACGATTGCAGGAAGGTCGTCCAAGCAGTTGAAAACATCCCGCCGCCCATCACGTAGCCCACGACTATCACCAATGCTATCAAGGAGCCAACCGAGTAAGGTATTCCAAGTACCACCTCTGTGACGACCCCTACCGCGGTGTACTGCCCTATCAGGTAGGCAAAACATGTGACCACCGAGACTATTCCCGCCAAAGCCCTCAAAGTTCTTGGGTCTTCGTAGCGCGTAGCAAAGTAATCCTGCATGGTCCAGATCCTGTACTTGTTCCTGAGCGTCCACATCTTGTAGCCAACTAGAACTGTGCAGAATGATACGGCGAATGGCGGGCCTATCACTCTCTCCCAAAGGTTCGCCCACCCGCTCTGAAAGCCGAGACCGGCTACGCCTATTATGGTCATGCCGCTTGTGACTGCGCCAACCATCAGAAGCACATAGGTCCAGAAACCCAGCTGCCCGGAGGCTGCCACGAAATCGGCTGTGGTCTTTGTCCTCCTAGCACCAAAGTAGCCAATAACTGCAATGGCAACTATGTAAGCGGCGAAAACACCCAAACCGACCAAGTCTATATTAGCCATGAAAACCCCCTCCTAATCTGGCGCCCTCCACTTTATGGCCCAAATCAGTAGGACTGCCACTTGGACAACAATGGGAATGGCGAGACAGAAGAATGTTAAAGGCTGCATGCCAAGGATCCTCTCCGAGGACAACGAGGGCGTTATTGAGAGAGCCGCGAGGGAGGGCATTCCAAAGAATACAAGAAAGCGAGAGATCGATAGCCCCTCCACCGTCACAGGTAGCGGTGCTAAATTGAAGAAGATAAAAGCCATCATACCTAGGCCGCCTGCCAGCAAATGTTTCATTCTTCGTATAGTTGTGGATGAGGGTCGCACCTTAGACCAACCTCCTTGTGTCCAGGACTCTCTTAGCCTTGCCCTCGCTCCTTGGGATACTACCAGGCGGCAAGACCTCAACGTTTGTTCTCAGAAGGGTGGCGCCCTTTATCTCTTCAAAGATTTCATGCCTGAGACGTTCCATCACTGCCTGATCTTTGGCAAATCCATTGTTCACTTCAACTTTCACAGTAATGTCGTCAATTCCGGAGAGCAGGATCAGGAAGTTTCCGTTGGACTCCTTGTGGGATGCCACTATCCTTTCTATTGTTGAGGGGTATATGCCAATCCCCCTCACCTTAATCATGTCATCAATTCTGCCCCTCATCCAGTCTATCTTCCTGTGAGTCCTGCCGCATTCGCATGGTCCATCAATGAACCGTGTGATGTCGCCTGTTCGAAAGCGCAGGAGCGGCATAGCCTCTCTCGAGAGCGGAGTTATGACGAGCTCCCCCTCCTCTTCTAAACCTAGCTGTTCGCCGGTCTTCGGGTCTATTATTTCAGCTAGGAAGTGATCCTCCCACACGTGTAGCCCGGACTTTGACTGGCACTCAATTGCTACCCCAGGGCCGCCCACCTCGGCTAAACCGTAATTGTTGAAGGCGTCTATCTCTAGACCCTCCTCGATCTTCTTGCGCATCTCCTTGGTCCAAGGCTCAGCGCCAAGAACGCCGATCCTTATCTTGAGGGAAGATCTCAGCCCATTTTGGGACTCTAGGCACTCCATCAGGCGAAGCGCAAAGGAAGGTATGGCGTGGAAAACCGTGACTCCAAAGTCTCGCATGGTCTCGAGCTGCTTTTCAGCATTTGCTGAACCGAGGGGCACTACTGTCAGGCCGAGTCTCTCTGCACCCTGTATCAGTCCAAGCCCTCCTGTGAATAGGCCCTGTGATGTTGTATTCTGGAATACGTCGCCCTTCCTGGCACCTGCACATGCAAGCCCCCTTGCCATTAACTCGGACCATATCCTGAGGTCTCGCTTGGTGTAGAAAGTGGTTATCGGTTTGTTTGTTGTACCAGATGATGTGTGTATCCTCAGAACCCTTTGCAGTGGCACCGCGAGTGCTCCGAATGGGAAGCACTCTGCGAGGTCCTTTTTGGTGGTGAAGGGAAGTCTCTGGAGATCCCCGACTCCGCTGATTGTATCGATGTTTGCCTCCTTCAGTTTTTTCCTTAAGAAGGGAATTTTTTTGGCCCTATTAAAGGCCTTTTTCAGTCTTTCATTCTGTATTTTTTCTAATAGGTCTCTTTCTATTTTTTCAAGGTTTGGTTGGAAACACCCTTCAGAGGGTGTAAACGCAACTCCTCCTTAGAATGGTCTGCACACCAATTCACCCCTTAGAACTCTGACTGGAGAGTGCGATACTGCGGGCTCATGGAGATTATTGATAAACTAAATTCCTCCAAGAGCTCACCCAGTACTCCTCCAGTGACCAAAAGATGGCATGGTTTTCATATTTAAGCATTTTGGTTCATCGATGGATAACAGCATATTGCAATTAAAGCATGGAAACAGTGTTGCCTGAGATGGAAGAGAGGGAAAGACAAAACATAGAAAAGAGAAAAACAATGGTAAAAACATAAAAAAAGAAAAAACAAAAAAGAAACAGGATGAAAGAGGAAGGAGCCCGAGTTTCTTTGCCATTCTGCTAACTCTGTTTTGTGAAGAGTTTTGCCAACCGCTCCTCCGGGGCAGGTTTTGTTAGAAGGCTGAGTCCCACATATATTGCACCGCAACCGAAGATGAGTGTTAAAGCCCAGATCCCCCAATGATTGAAAGGCGGGACGAACTTGCCGTATACTGATGGGTGCAGCAATGCAACTGCCATGCCGTAAATGATGGTGGCTATGGCTCCCACCTTTGTGGCCCTCTTCCAATACATTGAGACTGCCACTACAAAGAAGAATATTCCCGCCTGAGCCACTGCTGAGCCGGACATGAACTCAGACAGGATGGGTGGCGGAGATGTGTAGGTCCACCAGAGCGGTATTGCAAGGAATGGGATTATTAGTAGCCTCGAAGTCAAGAGTAATGCCCGCGGGCTAGCTTTTGGAACCAAATTGTAGATAAGGTCTCTTGTCACGTTCGTGGCCATTATCATTACCATTCCAGCAAGTGTCGAAATGGCAGCTGCGAATACTGCCATGGAGAATACCGCCCCGCCGACAGGGCCCCCTAGGGCCATACTCACGAGCGTCGCGGCCGCGTCGCCATACACCGGCGCCAGTGTCATCAAGTCAGATCCCCAGACCGCCCTGGCTGCGAACCCCATGGCACCAACCATCAGCGGCGTCACACAGTTAAGCGCCACAATCACCATCAGTAACGTGTACTCTCTTTTAGTGGTTTTTCTGAGGCCCAAGAACCTGACAATGTTGTGGGGAAAGCCCGTTGCCATGAAGAGGAACATGAAGAGCGAAGCCGTGACTCCTATCCAGTCGTAACCAGGAAAGGCCGGAGAGATCGGGGCGGTATAGCCCGCTAGTGAGACTGGGGTTGCAGCCCCGCCTGGTTTTACGAAGTTAGACGTTGCTATAGCCTCGGCTATCTTTGCTGGTCCTCCGGCCCAGAAGATGGATGCTATGCCGAATATCCATCCAACAACCATGAATATGCCGCCCTGTAGGGCCAAGGAGAACTGAGTTCCGGCGTAGCCTCCGAGAGCAAGATACACTCCGCAGAGAACGGCCGTCAGCGCGAGGCTCCAGAGCCAATCTGTGCCGGTGGTCAGGCGCCAAACAGACGCCATTGCCTTGTACTGCCCAACGCTGTAGACTATCAGAAGTATCATCATCGTCAGCCCGGCAAGTGCCTGCAAAAGCCTGCTATCAAACCTTATCCTCACGACCTCTGGGACCGTCCTCGCCCCAAGGGCAGCGTATCGGCGCATTCGGTATCCTAAAACAACGCAGAGGGATAGACCCATCAGGTTTGCAGTTCCTATGAGCCAAGAGCCAGACCATCCATAGGTGTAGCCCAAGCCCGCATTCCCGAATATCGCCCACCCGCTGAGCCAGGTCGCCGTTAAAGCCAAACCTGTCACTATTGGGCCTATGTCCCCATGCCCGACCATCCATTCGTCAAAATTCTTCGCTCTGCGGAAGAAGTATATTCCAATGCCGACACTGACGGCTAACATGCATGAAACAGCAACACTCACAGCCACTGTTGATTCTGGCGTAGGCAAAGGTATCGCTGTCATCATTCATCCTCCCAGTGTGATATCTTCAGCCAGAGGATCGCCGCACTCCACACAACGCTCAGAAGCAGTGTGCCCCAGTAGGCATACCAGCCGCCTACTGTCGCTGCAATGACTGGGACTGATACGAAGCACAGTGCCATTATTAGAAGACTCAAGACGGTGCTCGATCTCACATATGCTCCCTCCTCAGTCCTTCCGCGATCAATAGTCCAGGATACGTGACCTTCGCCGGAACGCCCCTGTTCTCAGGGGTCCCACCTTCTATGAGGTAGAAGTCCCTGAGCGCTCTGATGCTCCACTTCACGGTGGATTCTGGTATGCGCATTCGTCGAGAGATCTCTCTGACCTGCCCGGAACACGTGAGACCTAGGTGCTCAGTCTCCGCAATGTGGAGTAAAATTCGCTTCTGCAATAGCGTCAGCTTCTTAGAGCAGACCCTTTTCAACGACTCTTCCAAGATCGCGGAGGGGGTTATTTCATTTTTTCTATTTTTATTCTTACTTAGGTTTGGATTTGGATACTTATCTGAAAAGGCGAACACCTTTATAACGGCTGACACCCTTGTCCAATTTTTACCCTCCGTGGGATAATAGTGGGCACTATAGTATTATTTAAACTTAATGGATAAAATATGTTGACCAAAGGGCATTTGCTCTGTTGAAACTTTAATTGCAATCCTGCAATCTACACCTAACATGCATCATATGAATGTGCGCATCTTCGTTCTTACAATCATCGACTTGGATTAGAAAAGGCCCTAAGCCTCTTGAGAGCATTTAGCCGTTCCTTTTCATTAATCTTTGCTTGTTCTACCGCGATCCTCAAAAACTCAATGGCCTCGTCCATCTCCCTTTTCTGGACCGGAAAAGGCACACCATCTTTGCCCCCGAAGGCAAAAGAGTAACGAACAGGATCCCTCCAGCTCGGTGGCGCACCATAGATCAGGTCTGAGATCAGTGCTAGTCCCCTCACAGTGGCAGGTCCGATGCCCTCAATCCCCAAGAGTTCCTCGTAATTCCTAGGCCGCAGGTTATACGCCGTCTCGAGGGCCTTCCAGTTAATCTTCCACGGCATCACGAGCACCCTGCCGTCCATGTAATCCATCAGCGACTTCTGTTTTTCCTCCCTTACAATTGCCAGTTGCCTCTTTATTTTCCTCACATCATCATTTACAATGTCGACCGACGTCCTTCGGCACTCATCAGCCTCCTTTGCAGTCATGTTGAGGACTTTCCCCTCCCTGTGACCAACTACTGCTTTATGGGGCTCGACGACGAAGCTAGCGACGCTCTCTGACAGCCAGTGATACCTCCGGGCCAACTTATTCTCGGGGTTCATCCCTTGTTGTACTATGCACCATCTGCCATCTTCAGACATCAGAAAGGCATGATGGTACAGCTGATAGTTTGCTTGGATGGCAGCAGTATCCACCTTTGCACCCATTTTGCTCGCGTAAACTAAACTATCGATCTTTGATGATGAGAGCCCGAAGATCTCCCCCGCCTTCCTTATCTCAAGAGGCGTCTCTCTTGAGCGCTTGCCCTTCCCCCCGCAGACTGCAAGCCCTGTCTCTTGAGGATCTATGGCTGATTTTAAAACTCCTGTGACAACAGTTGTGACGCCGGAGGAGTGCCAGTCAAAACCGAGGGTGCATCCCAAAGCCTGAAACCAGTAGGGGTCTGAGATCCTTCTTAAAAATTCAGCCCTCCCAAACTCGTCAACCATTATGAGGACTATACCCTTGGCTAGAGCTATCATTCGCCTGATCAGCCATGCAGGAGCCCATCCTCCATGCAGTGGAAGGTAGGCCGACCCCGTGTGCGACATACAATAGACTATTTGCTGGGGGATTTATTTTGTTTTATTCCATTCCTGTGCCCCGTCTCATTTTACAATTTTTGTATATTGTATATCACAGGAGACCGAGTTCGTTGAGGTTTGACGTTTAAAAAAGGTATCCAGTTTCAAATTTTTGGTCATCCTTTCATTGATCAGACATTGATAAGATTAGCAGGGCACGCTCCACCAATAAGATTGATCTTTCAGACGACTTCTACATGGTCAAAGGCGGCCTCTAGTTTCAAAGCAAGGGCTCAAAACATCAGCATCTACGGTTATGGAAAATCTGCATTTGCCGAAATGGGCAAGACACCACAAGGATCTCCGGGGGATTAAAAGCTCGTTCAATTTTTCCGATTTAAAGCCATTGGCGCTTATTTTTTATAAAGTAAAAGTATAAGTACTCGTAATGGCGTGGTTCGAGCAAAATGGGAAAATTCGAAGAGTTGAAACAGCTCATAAAACAGACCAAGGGAGTCATCCTTAATGAGGAGAATAAAAAACTCAGGACTGGTAAACTTCTCAAGATAAAGGACCTGCCAATAGCCGTAGTTGGCGACATACACGGAGATCACAGATCTTTGGACACAATCACAAGGGAGCTCGAGAGTGAGGTTGGAGTGAGCAAGGTAGTTTTTCTTGGGGATTACGCGGATAGAGGCCCCTCACCTCTGGATGTTTACGAAAAGATATTGGAGATGAAATGCTCTCGTCCAGATGAAGTGTTCCTGCTCAAGGGGAACCACGAGGCAGCTGATCTGATTGAGTTCTACCCGCATGACCTGCCTTGGCACTTGAAAGATGCCTATGGGGAATCTTGGAGGGAGGTCTACCAATCACTAATGGACCTGCACAAAGCCTTGCCTGTAGCAGTTATCGTCGAGGGGGTTGCACTCCTGCTTCACGGTGGTATCTCTCCCGAATTAACCCTCAGGGGGCTAGAGGATCCGACTGAGGATGAGTTGGAGATTATTCTGTGGAGCGACCCCTCTGAAAGCCTCAGGGGCGTAGCTCCGTCTAATAGGGGGGCAGGGGTGCTATTTGGGCCGGATGTCTCTTTCAAAGTACTCGATAAGTTTGGGGTCAAATACTTGGTCAGGGGGCACTCCCCCGTAAAAAATGGTTACAGGTGGGATCATGCTGGGAGGGTTCTGACGGTCTTTTCGGCCAAACATGTGTATGGTCTTGATAAGGGGGCCTACGCCCTCATACGTCCCCAAGAACCGTTTATAGAGATCAAGACATTCTGAATTGCTGGTGGATGCCAAATATAAAAAATACTCGCAGTAAATCCCTTTCACGAGTTTTTGTCAACAGTCTAGGACATCACAAAATTTCGGTGAAAGCCTGCAGGAATCCTACACGTTTGAGCGGTGGGCAGCTGACAATAAACTTCATCAAACGTTATTAAATACAAACCTACAAAAGTTCTAATGTGAAGCGCGATAAAGAGAACGTCGAGGCAGAGCTCAAGGGGACCACATTGAGGGTGTACTGGGCGCTTTTGAAAAAAGGGTCGGCAGGTCCCAGAGAGATAATGAGGGAGCTCAACCTCAGCAGCCCAAGTGTAGCGTCTTACCATTTGGAAAAGCTCGCCAATCTTGGCCTCGTCAAAAAAGAGGTCGGAGGGGAGTATGTGATCTCTAAGGAGGTGAAGGTTGAGCTCTTCTCCCAGTTCATAAGGGTTGCAGGGATAGCCCTCCCAAGGTACTTCTTTTATTCCGTGCTCTTCACCACAATGCTGATCGCGTATCTGATAATCTATCCCATAGAAAACACCCCCCAGACCGCAATGTCGATAATATTCGGCGCCACCGCGGCCGTCATCACTTGGATAGAAACCATCAGAGCATGGCTAAGGAGGCCGTTCTAATGTGTAGATTTATAGAGCATTCAAAGCCTATTTTTAAGAGGGAAATGGTTTGAGACTTGCTTATAACGCTCTCTTGGCAGTAATAATCGGTGTTGTGCTGGTCTCATCTCCCCTACTTTTGTCCGGTTTATCCCCCGCGGAATTCAGATCAAAGGGGATAAGGACCGAGGCCGCCCCCGAATATCAAAAGGCGCCTCAAAATAACGAATCTTTTTCATTCTCTGTGGGGGACAACCAGACATCTCAGGTCAGAACATCAGTCGTTGGCGAATCACAGTACAACCTCCAATACTCCTTGAGTGGGGTCCTCGCATCGCTCATATTGGGGGCTGTTGCCGCAGCCCTATCTTATTTTGCAATAAAGAGAGAAGTGGTCAAAAGAATTAGGTTGCAAAGCTGAAGGGGCTCATTTCGCTTCCTTGAAATAGTCCTTGAGAGTCCTGACGGTCAGCGAGTCTACCAGTTTTACAAAAGCCTCAGCTCTCTTGCCTATCTGCCTGATTCCAACAAATTTGATGGGCTCGCCAAATACCTTGGCCAAAGAGGGAGCCGAGACAACTATAACCTTTGAAGCCGCGTTTGAAAGGCTTAGACCCTTTTTGAGCGTACCCAGAAGCGGCAGGTGCTCCCTCTTCAGAACGAGAATGACAATGTCGTAGGGCTGCTGCATAATGCTGGAGAGCTTCTCAGCGATCCTAAGCTTTTCGCAGAGCGCCTCCAAATCTTTCTTTTTCAGACTTTCTATGTCTACCAAATGCGGAAGAACGACCTCCTCCTCCCTGATAAGACCGTACCTCGGGCTCAAGAGGTAGAGGTCTATTTTTATGCCATGGCTCCTGGCGATCCTGACCCCTTCCATGATCTTCTTGAAATACCCTTGAAACAGATCCCTTGCCCGCTTGGAGAACTGGCGCGCCGCCTCAAGATATGCCGATTCATTCTCTATGTCTAGGGATGGAATATTCAGTCCAGCCTTTTTCAGCGCATCGATGTAGTTTTTATCCTTTGGCGAGGGGGACATGTATGCAGGAGCGCTGACCACAAGGAGAATCCGCATATCAGTCGATCATTTCTTCACCCTCATGACTATTATCGGTTTCTGTTGGTCATCCCTTCAACATTAAATTTAATGACCTCCTCCCGCCTTGCCGGATGGGGACAACCCCCGAGAGACTCAAAGCATGCTGGACCTGACGGGGAGCTGATCCTGCTTTCAATTCTCTCAGACTAGCAGAGTTCATAAAAAAGGGTGCCCATAAAACCCAGAGCTTTAGCTCTCGGATGAATGGGCTAGGATTAAATAGTTTTAGGTCGAAAAAATGCTTGGGATGTTCCCTTGCAGAAGGATCTTCAAGTATGCGTGGTTGGAAAAGTTTTTCAACCTAAAAGGCTGAAGGTTTTAGCTTTAAACAGAGTTCTCAGCGAGTACTTTGGGCTTGTGAAGTGGTATCAGGGTTGATCGTTTTGGACGGACCTGTTTCGGTGATTTTGTTTATTTTGGTTTTTGTACCCCTCTTCATTTTAGGATTTTACTTTGGTCGAAACACTCCGAAACTGCTGTTATTCGGAGGGATGGGGTGGGTTTTAGCCCTGATCCTCCGAATAATCCCCCTGAACCTATTCCAACTGTTAGTCCAGGACCTTGTGGCAGTCATAGGATACAGTGCTATACTGGCGGGGTTGTTCGAAGAGGGCATGAGGTTCTGGCTCATAAAGAGGACAAAGACCTCTGATTTAAAGGCTGGATTGACCTTTGGGCTTGGCTGGGGAATAGCAGAAGCGTTGGTCATATATTTCCCAAGTGTGCTCCTCTCCCCAACAACGTCGTCTCTGGGACTACTGGACCTCTTGCCTGGTGTTTTAGAAAGGTACGTAGCGGTCTTGGCTCACATTGCGCTGACCTTCATAGTATTGAAGGCGACATCTTACAAGGAATACCTCGTTGTGGCGGTAGTTGCACATACGGTCTTGGACTGGGTCGCTGGGCTGGCTTACTACGTGATGAGGCTCCCGGTTTGGCAAGTAGAGGGATTGGTGGCTGCCTACACCTTATTTTTGGCGTTCTACGCAATTTACACCATCAAAAAGATATATTGAGGCGCCTCAAAATCCACATGAGGTTACCAAACAATGAGAAAGGATGTCGTTTTTGTCTTGGTCATACTCGTCGCAGTAGCATTTGGGATCTACATTTTCGCCCAAACACCAGCTGTCGACGTAGGGAAAGTGAGAGCCTACGCAGATCCCATCACAGAGAAGATCCTGCTGGCAATGAATGAAGGGAATTATACTAAATTCTCTGAGAATATGGACCCTTCTATGAAGCGCGCGATGCCAGAGCCGGTATTTCAGCAGACCGTGGCTTTTATAAAATCAAAAGTTGGAAATTACGTCTCAAAGGACTTCTCCAAGGTTGAGCTTCAGGGAAACTTCACAGTGGTTTATTACAGGGCAAAGTACACAGACGAGGGTGAGGTCACAGTGAAGGTGGTCTTTGTCGAGAAAGGGGGCGATCACTACGTGTCCGGGCTCTGGTTCGACTCGCCGAAGCTCAGAAGCTGACCGAAGTGCTCGGCAGGACAAATGGCGGACCATCATAAAGGGCCCCGTTCTCTCCACACATTCCACCAAAATCCTAAATAGTAATTTTAGTGAAAATATAACAAGGGTAAAAATGCCCTACTATGTCCTCTTGTCAACCCTGACAGCAGAGGGCAGGAAGACAATCAAGGAAAAACCCGACAGGATCAAAGAGGTAAACAAAGAGATCGAGGCGCTGGGCGCCAAAATAATCCACCAGTTTGCAACGCTTGGGCCATACGACTTTGTTAACATAATCGAGGCTCCAGGCAACGAGACCGTATATCTTATATCCGCAGAGTTTGGTTCGCGGGGAACGATCCAGATCCTCTCCATGCCTGCGATTAAAGTAGACGCATTCATAGAAGGCCTCAAGAAGGGGAAAATTGAGGGCGGCAAGATAGAGGCCCTCTAAACCTCTTTTTTTCCAAACCTTTATTTATTTTTAAAAATTTAATTAATTTTAATTTATATCATAATTTAATTTAAATTTTTATATTTTTTTAATATATAATTTATGTTTTAAAATTCGTATTTCTCGCATATTCTCGTATTTCTTACAGGTCCCTCACAATTTGGCCAGCTCATCTACCATGGAGGGAGTCTAGGAATCCCCTCACGCACCCTTTAATGGCCGCTATAAAGGTATTCCCGACTTTTGATGGGTCGAGGTTCTCTAAGGTTCTTATCCTGTAGTAAAGT